>Ga0172371_10001236_pt1 | contig 40456 bp, 35 predicted proteins | sample Lak12m_FD_114543 | JGI IMG/M metagenome (GOLD analysis project Ga0172371, IMG submission 114543) | Freshwater microbial communities from Kabuno Bay, South-Kivu, Congo - kab_022012_12m | ecosystem: Environmental > Aquatic > Freshwater > Lake | place: Democratic Republic of the Congo: South-Kivu... | reverse complement strand
AGGGGCAACGGCCGCTTGTCTGATTTGCTCCGCTCTCGCCATTTCCGGCACCATTCAGGGTTTGGGGCCGTTCTTTCGGGGCTCGGTACATGAATCGCTCTTGCTGCTACAGAGCTATCTCATAGTGATTTCGGTCACGGCCATATTCTTGGCGGCAGGTTGAGGAGTACATACGTGAGCACTCGGAGGCGTAGTTCAGCCACAGTATTTGCCCCGAATGCGCCCAAAAGCTTTACCCGGAATTTTGCCAAAAGGATTCCGATCGATAAGGGAAGTCGTGCGACCACTTCCTGTCACGCGTCATGCGGCACGCACGAGTCCTCGATCGCAGATCTCCAGGGAGTTGAACCTTCAATGCCGTAGAGGCGTCGCCTCTCCGCAGCTTCCCTGTTGTAACTTTGCCGATGAAGGCTCGGGTGAATATGGGAACCGGGAGCGGTGCGCGCGATTATGGAACATGTCATTCAAGAACCGCGCGGTTTCGAAACGACCGATCCCACAATAACTCACTGATAAGAGCTTGAATTCCAGCGACAACTCTCTCACTTGTTCCATTTTCGCGCGTCTGTCCCAACCCCCTTCCCAGGCTCAAGCCGTTCCATCAAGCCGCCCACCTTCCTCAACTGCTTACTTTTCCACGTAATTGGCATGTTCTCACTCTCGTAGGGTCGATGGCATGTGATTTGCTTGGGTGGCGGGAGCATCGGGTCTGGTTCCGCGGACTTCACACTCCGGCCTTTCAAAGTGTGCATGCTCGGACATACTGGGCCAGGCGAAGTAGATCGTGGCGCTTCCGGTCGTTCGCGGTCCGGAGACGGCGGATAGACGCCTGAAGCACGTTGTGGTAAACCCATATCTCCTTCACGCCGGTTGGGGGCGTCATTTGTCATCCGGTAATGCGATTTCGGAAACATCCAGCGAGGCGGTCATGACGGCCAATGATGGAGCGACCCGAGCCGGAGATTCTTTCCTACGGATCGACGGCCTCTTCAAATCCTTTGGGGGCCTGCACGTCATCTCGGGATTGTCCTTCTCCCTCGAGGAGGGAGAGATACTCGGCGTCATCGGCCCGAACGGATCGGGGAAGACCACCCTGTTCAACCTGGTTTCAGGGTTCCTCCGGCCGGACAAGGGCACAATCACTTTTTGCGGGAATGATATCACCAACAAGAAACCCTCCGCGATTTGCAGAGCCGGGGTGACACGAACCTTCCAATTGGTCAAGCCCTTTCCCGAATTGACCGCTCTTGAAAATATCGCCGCAGGACGCTCGTACGGGCGACAACCTGCGATCTCGCTTCGGGAGGCTCGAGCCGGAGCTCAAGAGGTCCTCGAGTTCTGCGGCATGGCCGCCAAGCGCAATGTGGTTGCAGGCCGGCTCAATCTCATCGATCGGAAAAGGCTCGAAATAGCGAGGGCGCTTGGCACGAGACCCAAACTGCTCCTCCTGGACGAGGTGTTCGCGGGATTGACTCCCACCGAGATCGAAGAGGCGCTGAATCTCCTTCTGAGAATCAGGGATCTCGGGATAACCCTGATGATCGTAGAACACCTGATGAAGGTCATACTGGGAGTGTCCAACCGAGTGGTCGTCATGAGCTCCGGGCTCAAGATCTTTGAAGGTCCTCCCGGAGCGGCGATTCATGACGAGCACGTGATTCAGGCCTACCTCGGGGAAGATTTCGATGCTTGAATTGCAGGGCATAAACGTTAGCTACGGCGACTTGCAGGCATTGTGGGACATGGCGATCACCGTGGCGGAAGGAGAGATCGTCGCGCTGATCGGCTCAAACGGCGCGGGCAAGAGCACGCTGTTAAAGACCATAGCAGGCGGCCTCAAACCGAAAGCAGGAACCGTCACCTTCGACGGCGTTCGCTTGGACATGCTCTCCTCGCACGAAATTGTGCGGGCCGGTGTGGCCCTGGTCCCGGAGGGGCGCAGGCTGTTTCCCGAGATGACGGTTTTGGAAAACCTCGAGATGGGCGCGTTCGTCGAACGGGCTCGAAAGCTCAAAAAGGAGTCTCTCGGCCGGATGTTCGAGCTCTTTCCCATACTGGAGAATCGGCTGAAACAGTCCGCGGGAACGCTGAGCGGCGGCGAGCAGCAGATGCTGGCGATCGCTCGAGCCTTGATGTCCCGGCCCCGGCTGATCATGCTGGACGAGATGTCTCTCGGGCTTGCTCCTATTGCCGTGAAAAGCATCTACGACACGTTGATAAGGATCCGGCGGGCTACGAAGATTACCATTCTCGTGGTGGAACAAAACGTACGGTATGCCCTCAAAGTGGCCGACAGAGGATACATCATTGAAAACGGCCGGGTGGTGGGCCACGGAAGCGCCACCGTTCTTACCAACAGCGATGATGTCAAACGCGCTTATTTGGCGGTGGGGTAGCGAGCAGGTGAAGACATTTCTCCAAATCCTCAGTTACGGCCTTATGAGCGGCGCCTTGTACGGGCTGATCGCCCTGGGCCTGTCTCTGGTTTTCGGCGTCATGAGTTATCTCAACGTGGCCCACGGAGCCCTCATCATACTCGGCGCATACCTCAGTTTCTGGCTCTACCAGCTCTGGGGAATCGACCCTTTCCCGTCGATCCTGTTGGTGTTTCCCCTGTTCTTTGCACTGGGATTGCTGCTCTTCAAGGGCTTGTTCGCGGCACTGATGAAGTTCTCGGAAGGGGACAAGATAAAGAATTCCCTGTTGATCTCCTTTGGAATACTGCTGATTCTCCCGAACACGATTATTCTTTCGTGGACTCCCGATGAACGTGCGGTGACCACGTTCTATTCAGGCGCCGTCGTCGATTTGCTGGGGTGGAGACTTCCGTACACCGGACTGGCCACCGTGGCCCTCGCTGTGGCCGTAATTGCTGCGTTGCACGTGTTTCTGACCCGGACGTACTTTGGCAAGTCCATTCGCGCTGTGTCCCAGGATTTTGAAGCTGCCGGATATATGGGGATCAACGTTCCCCGGACGTACATGGTGTCGTTTGCGCTGGGTGTGGCCTTGGCTTCCATTCCAGGCGCCATTGTCGCATTACAGGGGTTCAATCCGGACCTGGCTTTCGAGTTGACGAACAAGGCGTTGATTGTGGTCATTCTGGCCGGAGTCGGCAGCATAAACGGTTTGCTGGGCGCGGGCTTGCTCCTTGGACTCGTTGAGGCCATGGGAGTTTTCTTCTTAGGCGCTGCTTATCGCGAGGCAGTGGGCCTGCTGTTGTTTGTGTTGTTTCTCGTGTACAGACCGCAGGGATTAGTGGGAAGAAAGACATGACAGGACCGATCGGAAAGTTGGGAATCGGCATTTCATGCCTCATCACGTTGGCGCTCCTTCTCTTTCCGTTATTTGTTAAGGAAGAGTACTACCTGAACCTCATTTTCCTGGTCAGTCTCTACTCGATCCTTTCCCATAGTTGGAATGTTTTTGGAGGATTGTGCGGCCAGATAAGCCTCGGGCACGCGGCCTTCTTCGGCGTGGGAGCATTGTCCTGTCGGTACGCGTGGATCGCGGGTGCGCCGCTTCCGGCGGCTTTGTTGATGGGCGGGATCGGCTCGGTGCTCGTGACCTGTTTGGTCGGCATCCCGACGTTGAAATTGAGGAGCCACTACTTCGCCATCGGCACCCTCGCCATGGCGATGATAGCGTTGATAACCGTCCAAAACCAACTTCCCGGCGTCAATTTCCTCCCCCCCGAGTTGATGGCCGGATACTCGGTAATCTCACGCTACTATATTTGTGTAGGCGTGGGGCTTGCGGCAATTCTGTTCGTCGGTGCGCTCAAGCACTCCAAAATCGGGTTGGCCATGATATCCATCCGCGAGGATGAAGACGCTGCGGAAGCCATTGGCATCAATATATTCCGGTACAAGGTAGTGGCCATGGCGATAAGCGCCTTCCTGGCCGGCTTGGCCGGAGGGCTCTTCGCAATCTACTACGTCAGCTTCTATCGCTATATTCCCTTTGAGCTCACCTGGTCGTTCGATCCGCTCTTGATTACCTTTATCGGGGGCTCCGGAACGGTGCTCGGGCCGGTGCTGGGTTCCTTGTGTTACGTGATTCTGCGTGAAACGTTCGCCCTGAGCATGGGGCAACTCAGTGTCATCATATTCGGGGCGGTGTTTATCCTTATCGTGTTGTTCTTTCCGAAAGGTTTATCCGGTCTGATCGACAAGCTCCATGCCGGCGGTCCGGACTCTGAAACCGAGAAACAGTGATTTCCAAGTTGTTTCACCAACCGTCGACATGAAAGGAGGCCAAAGTGAGAAACGCTATTGATGTCAAGGGATGCTTTCTGCTCTTTCTCTTCGCTTGCTTGTGCTTGACGCCGTGCTTTGCGGCAGGAGCTTCTCCCGAGTTCATACCTGTGGGGGCGGTGGTGCCGCTCACCGGAAGAATGGCCGCGGGCGGAAAGGACGTCAAAGCAGGATATGAGCTGGCCGTCCATCACATCAATGCCGATGGCGGAATATTCGTCAAGGAATTGAACAAGAAACTGCCATTGAAGCTCATCATTCTCGATGATGAATCGGACCCGGTAAAGACGGCTTCCCGGCTGGAGAAACTCTATTCGGTCGACAAGGTGCTCGTCTATCTGGGAGGATTTTCTTCGGAGCTCAACGTGGCCGGCATGTCTATCGCCGAAAAGAACAAGACCCCCTGGCTGGGAGTGACCATCGCGGTCGAGAGTGCATTGAAAAGGGGCTTCAAGTACATCTTCATTCCCTTCGGCATGTCGGGCGCTCAGACCAAGGCGTTTTTCGACTTGCTCGATTCCATACCCAAGGAGCAGCGACCCAAGAAGATCGCGAATTTCGAATTGCAGGCGGACTGGGGCCTCGAATGCGGCGAGCATGTGGCGAAAATGGCCAAGGAACGAGGCTACGAGCTCATGGTTGAGAAGTACGCTGCGGGCACCAAAGATTTCTCGTCCATGATTCTGGCTGCCAAGGCGGCTCAGGCGGAAGCGCTCTTCTCCGTTCCCACGCCTCCACAGTCCATCGGCTTGATCAAACAGATGAAAGAGCTGGACTATGCTCCCAAGGTGACGCTGTTCGTCCGCGGGGCTGACTTCTGGACCTATTGGCAGGCACTGGGAGCGGACGCCAACTACGTGATGTCGGACGGCAACTGGGACGAGAAGATGCCCTATCCCGGCAATGAGCGCCTGGTAAAGGATTACCTCGCAAAATTTCCCGAAGTGAAGTCCATCGGTATGCCGGTGGGGCCCTCCTATGCGTCGGTCCAAATTCTGGCGAAAGCCATCGAAAAGGCCGGATCGTTGGATCGAGAGAAGATCCGTAATGCTTTGGTCACCACGGACATGGTTACGGTAAAAGGCCCGGTGAAATTCCGTCAGGACGGCCCCGCGGAGGTCATATTCGGGCTGCGACAATGGCAGAACGGCAAGCAACAGATCGTATGGCCCCCGGATATTGCCACATCCAAGGTATTATTGGCCCCACCGTGGAGCAAGAGATAGCGTAATCGTTTACAGCGGAGACGCAGAGAACGCAGAGGTCCCACAGGAAATCTTTCTTTCAAACCTCTGCGTTCTCCGTGTGAATCTGCGGCCATCTGCGAAATCTGCGGATCGCTCTGAGGAAATCCTCCTTTCAAATCTCTGCGACCTCTGCGCGCTCTGCGGTTCGTCCTCGTCTTTGGCTGCCATCATGCCACACCGGTCGGCAAATCCCGTGCCGATCCGGCCGGAGACGCGTTCGTCGCACCCGCTTCTCCCCTCCCCTTCCGAAATTCCCTGGCGACCTCTCTTGCCGCCAAACTTTCCTCCGAAGGCTCTCTGGAAGGTTCACATCGACGCTGACTGGAAATCGACGCGATTCCATTCAGTCTTCCCACATCATGGGGAATTTTCGTATACTCCATAGGTGAGCCCGATGCCGTCGCAAAGGAGCCCTTCATGGAAGACCGGCGAATGCCCCGCACCACTGAATCGGAAGAAACCATTGCCCGCCTCGAATCGGAGCTGGCGAAGAAATCGGCCGAGCTGACGGCTATTCAGCAAAAACTCCTTCTCGAAATCGCCGATCTGAAAATGGCATACGAAACGGCAAACGAGGATATGAGCCTCTATCGTGCCATAGTTGACTCCGCACAAGACCTCGTGTTCAGCAAGGATCGCGACCTGAGATACACCCTCGTCAATCCTGCGATGGAGCGGCTTCACGGCCGCGCAGCTTCCGAGATGATCGGACGCCGTGCCGAAGACTTGATGTCCAAGGAAGCCGCCGCGCGCATACGTGAGGTCGATCTGCGCGTGCTCGGTGGCCAGATTGTGGAAGAAGAGTACATCACGCCGATAAAGGGGGTCAGGCTCACGTTTCACGGTATTCGGGCGCCGTTGAGGGATGTCAGCGGCGATATCGTCGGTATGTGCGGCATAGTCCGAAACGTCACGGAAAGCAGGAAGGCGGCTTTCACCGGAGACAAGGGATCCATAAAGATCGATTACCCCTCCAAGGCCATGAGAGCAATGCTCAAGCAGGGATCTCGAGCTTTGACCACCGACGGGACCGTCTTGCTCCTGGGGGAGAGCGGCAGTGGAAAGGACCGCCTCGCCCGCTGGATTCACGAACATTCTCACCGGGCCAATGGTCCCTATTTCGCCATCAACTGCGCAGCCGTCCCCAAGGAGCTCGCTGAATCGGAACTGTTCGGGCACGAGGCCGGCGCGTTCACCGGAGCTCGCGGGGCAAAACGGGGCTTGCTTCAGCTCGCGGAAGGCGGCACGCTCCTGCTCAACGAGATTGGGGAGCTCACGCTCTTTCTCCAATCCAAGCTTCTCACTTTTCTCGACACCAAGTCGTTTCTCCGCGTCGGCGGTGAGCGGAGCGTCCACGTGAACGCGAGAATCATAGCAGCCACCCACCGGGACCTGGCGACGGAAATCCAGGCTGGGCGCTTTCTAGCGGCCCTATTCTATCGATTGAATGTCTATACCATTCAGGTGCCCCCCCTGCGGGAACGACTCGACGACATCCCCACATTGGCAAGAAAAATGATCCCGGAAATTGCCGCGGAGATGCAGCTCACACGCATTCCCGAAATCGACGATTCAGCCCTCAACGCGCTGCGTAGCTACCATTGGCCCGGCAATGTGCGGGAATTCAGGAACGTGATCGAGCGATCATTGATGCTCTGGGATGAGGGATATTTTACCGTTGCGCTGCCTCTGCGCGAGGCAAGGCCGGAATCGTGGTCCTACCATGTGAGCTTTCCTGCCGATCGTTCACTCCACGACTTGACCGACGAGGTTGCGCAATCGGTCGTTCGGGAAGCATTGCGGAGGTCCGGAGGAAAGAGAGCTGAAGCGGCACGTCTGTTGCGAGTATCACGGGGTGCGTTGTATCGGTACATGAAGGGTTTCGGCATCACGCGCGAAAACGGAACACCAAGCTGAGCTTTCGCGCGATATTTGAACGGTCCCCGTGAGAATAATCCCTTGATTTAACTGATCAGAAAGACCATATGTCCCATTTACGCGCGCTTTTTCGCGAACCGACTCACCATTGAAATCGCCTGCCCCAATTCCCCTCAAAACCACAACAACCCGTAATAACTAGGCATTACTGAAGCGCGGCCCCAACGAACCCCGTTGGCACGAAACGTGCTCAACGTTATATAGCCAAGAGCAGGGGATTCCGTGCAGAATTCAGGTACGGCTCTCATGCGCTTCAAAGACCGGTCGATGTTCCGACACAGTTTCGAGATGGCCGCGCGGCCATTCCATCTCATCCGAAAGGTTGTTTCCGCGGGCGAAGAAGCTCTCTTTACCAAACGCCATGTGCGGTGTCGGGCATGGACGTTGGTGTCAGACGCAGTGAAACGCGGCGCAAGCGTCGGACACACGTTAATACCGATGCGCAGTCAAAGAAGTGACAATGGGTGAAGCCGGTCCTGGCAGGTCTCCGAAGCGAAGTCAGGCTCCGCCGTCCGCAGCGGAGGAGATCTTCCAGGCCCGGCGGCAAACTGGGCTCCCGGTGTTACTCGTATGAAAGCGCATTAGCATGATCCGGACACGGTCCGATCATAGTCATCCGACGTTTCTGCCGAGCGAGACATCCAGGATCTGAGGGTCAACATGGGAAGGTTTGTGAAGACATTTCGGGAGATGAACAAGGGCGACCAGCAGGAGGCAGGCGGCAAAGCGGCGAACCTGGGTGAACTGACCCAGGCCAACTTCAACGCCCCTCCGGGATTCTGTGTAACGAGCGACTCTCTATGCCATCTCATCGACCACAACTGCTTGCAGCCCCGAATAGACGCTCTTGTAGCCGGCTTTGATTATGAAGACTACAACGGCGTGGACCAGAAGACCGCTGAGATCAGGAATATGATCACCACTGCCGAAATTCCGGCAGATCTTCGAGAGGAATTGACTGATTCCATCAACGATCTGATCGGCACAGGGCAGAGTTTCGTGGCCGTTCGGTCTTCCGTGGCGGTCAAGGACAGTGAGATCTCTTCTTTCCCGGGAATGATGGACACGTATCACTACCTGAAAGGAGAGGACGAAATCATCGAGCACATAAAGATGTGCTGGGCGTCTCTCTGGACGGTTCGAGCCACGTTCAACCGCTATCACAAGAAGATAGATCACCGTCTCGGCCTGATCGCGCCGATAGTTCAGAAAATGGTCACCCCGGAGGTGGCGGGCATCCTGTTTACCGCCAACCCGATCACCGGAAGCAGAGATGAACTGGTCATAGAGGCCAACTGGGGTTTGGGAGAGTCGGTCGTGTCGGGGAAATCAATGAACGATTTCTTCCTGGTGGACAAGGCGAACCTGACCCTGAAAACCAAACGGATCGCGAAGAAAACCATCATGGTCTGTTTTGATGATGAAAGGGGTGGTGGCCGGAAGGAATGCGCGGTCGACCCGGACCACATGAATGCTCCCACGATTTCCGACGAGCAGGTTCTTGCCCTCTGTGAAACCGGAATCAAGATAGAGCGTCTTTTCGGGTTCCCGCAGGATATTGAGTGGGCATACGAAAAGGCAGAGTTGTTCATCCTGCAGAGCAGGAATATCAAATCGTTGACGCCTGGTATCAGGCACAACGAAGCATGAAAGTCTCCGCCTTCGGTCAACACTCCGTGGCTTCGCCTCGGAGTGAGGGAGCAAAGAGCGCCTCGCTGCGCCATAATTTGGAGGGGAGACTCATCTCCCCTCCAAACCTCTCCATACGCGGACCTGACACGAGTTGCTGCTCCGGCCGGACTTTCACGTGAACCCTGAAATAAAGATAGGACACGAAGGAGATTGCTGACATGGGACAGAGGACAGTCGATGCACACAACCATTATTACCCGAAAGAGTACCTGGATTATCTGGTAAGTAGAGGGTCAACACAAACACCGTACGCGAGGCACGACGGCGGCACCCATTTCCGATGCTATCACAAGGATGTTTGCGTGGCCCACATTGACCGGGCCGGCCACTTTGATCTCGAAGCGCGAATCAAGGATCTCGACGCCTCGGGGCTCGATACTCAACTGCTCAGTGTCACCATTCCCGGTCCGGAGTCTCTTGAGAGGGACGCGGGTATTTACTGGGCCAAGAAATGCAATGATGCCCTGAGCAAGGCAAGCAGCGACAACCCCGGAAGATTCTATTTTCTGGCAAGCCTTCCCTATCAAGATCCCGACGAGGCGTGCAAAGAGCTCGAACGGTGCTATCAGATGGGGTGCAAAGGCATCCAGATGTTCTCCAATCTCAACGGCGATCCCCTCTTCCTGGAGAAGTATCACGGGATCTACGACCTTGCCAACAAATGGGAGCTTCCCATGCTGATGCACCCCGCGGTGCCGATGACCGCGTCAGTGATGGACAAGGTGAAAATCCCCTATCAGCTCTGGGGGTACACCCTTGACACCAGCCTGGCGGTGGTCAGCCTCATTTTTCAAGGCGTCATGCACAAGTTTCCCAAACTGACCATCATCCACGGGCATCTCGGTGGGATGGTCCCCTATTTTGTCCGCAGGTTGCAGGACTCGTACAAAGGGTACGGAAAGGAATGGGGAATCGAGCTGTCGGAATCCCCTGACATTACGTACAAAACAAGAGTGTATCCGGACACGACTTCATTCTACCTGCCTGCCATGAAATGCTGTCTGGAATGGGTTGGACCGGGCCAAATGTGTATTGGAACGGACTATGCCCACCGGGTAGGGGACCCCGAAGGAGCCATAAAGGCCGTGAAAGATTTGGCTGACCAGGCCGGTCTCAGCTCGGAAGAAGTCGACATGATTCTCGGCAAGAATCTGGAGCGGCTGTTCAAGCTGCCGCCCGTCAAATAGCGCGGCCTTAGTACGGGATTTCGCAAAAAACGGTGACGTATTGGACTTTGACAACCTACGACTCGGCTGGAAGATCAGAACCAAGCCGAACTCTCCGTCATTCCGACGAAAGTCGGAATCCAGTCCCGCATGGCCGGGAGCAGTGGAGAGCGCTCCAATTCTCTCCGCATGACAGCGCTGGACCCCGGCTTTCGCCGGGGTGACGGAGTGAAAACGGCATTCTTTGAGTGTGGGACGCTGGCCGGAAATCCGTGACCGTATTTACGAAAGCCTGTACTTAGGATGGGAGTTTTCAGGAGTCGGCTGCATGCCGTGGCGAGCGCGGTCCCCTGGGGCATGCAGCCGGCACGAACCTCCTGACGCTGCGCAGGCTTCCCATTCGAATGCGAGGGGACGCCTCGAATGTCACCGAGCGGGCGGCCGCCACACCGCGGCACGATGCGAGAGCCGGGGAGATGCAATGAGAAGGAATGCGGATCAGCGAGGGCCTCGTGCGGTGATGGAAGTCAAATGGTGCGGTTTCGACTACGGTCAGTGCATTATGGAGCCCGGCGGCTTGCGCAATCACCTTGTCTATGGAGACATCTACAAGGAGTTGGGCGCGCCGGAGCTCATCCCGGAGAAAATCAGGAATTACCGCACGCTGAAAGAGAAGTACGGCACGTATAGTGGAATTAAAGAAGCGCATCGCGACGAAATCTATGGCTTTGTCCTGGATAACGATCCCGAGGCAATAGAGCTTTTCTGCAAAAAGGAACAGGAGCTGCTGGAAATGGGCGAAGGGCTCGAAGACGCCCTCCTGTATCTCCAGGCGCAGGGAATCGAACTTCAGGTCGTGTCTGAAATGAAGAAGACTCTGGGGCCCGTGGGCACCGACATTGTTTCGAGATTTCTCAAGGCGCGAGGTCTCGTGACGTACTTCAAGGAGTTGATCACCCCCCAAGGGAAAATGAACCTGGAAAACGACACCGTGGACTTGCGTTACAAAGGATTCACGAAGGAAGCGGGTACCCTGTACGACGTTCTGGCGGAGGAACTGGGAGAACATGGCGTTCAACCCCACGAAGCGGTCATGGTGGGCGACAAACCTGCCACTGACATCAATCCCGCTCACGATCGGGGTTTCAAGACCATTCAGTACAAGGGATTTATCGATTTGGGAGAATCAAAGGCCGATGTGGTTATCCATTCCTTTGGGGAATTGAAAACGATCCTGAAGAAGAAGGGATAGGCGCCATGTCTCAATCGAAACCGCTTACGATTATTCTCGAATTTTCCGACGGCCTCAAGGCCGCAGCGTCGTTCGACGCATTGCCGTTGTACCTCCGGCGCGAAATCCTCAGACAACCGTTCACGGTTCGGCCCACCGGTAAGCTGAGCAAACAAAACTTCCTGTTGCTGGAGTGGGATGACGGATGGAAAGAAGTAATCGAGCTCGACGTCTCCTGCACGGAGATCAACCGCTACTACGTGATCAGCCGTCCGGAACAGGTGGGACGTCTGTCCCTGAACAGTAACAATCGTTACCCGGAGCTCGTTGAGATTTCGAGAAGGCCGTTGAATCTGAGCAAAATAACGTTTCTGGATACGTTCCAGCTCGAACGGGCGGGCGCCATTCGAGAGGGTAAGAAGACCGATCAGTTCTTTGCCTTGGCCCCGGCGAACGATGCCTTCACCGAAGCTTTGACGAGTCTCAAACGCTCGCTCGTCGAGGAAGGGATCGATCGCAAGGCCCTCCAGTCCGGCGACACGGTGGGATTGAAAGAACACTATGAAAAGATAAGGCGAAGAATGGGATTGCGGGCTGCCCAGCGACAGCAGGACGTGTACGACTTCATCACGTACCTTGCCAGGGCGGAGGAGTGAATTCCCCAAGGTGACGCAGACCGGCCTGCGGGTAAATGTGCTGCAGATCGCGCTATGACAGGAGACGTTCCATGAAAGTGTTTGAACCGTACAACATCAACAACAAATTGGCATTGAAGAATCACATCATGATGCCGCCGGTGGTGACTCGCCTGGCCACGACCGAGGGACAGGTGACGGATGCCCTTATCGACCGGTATCTTCTCTATGCCAGCGGCGGAGCCGGATTTGTGGTCACCGAAGCAGTCTCGGTCAAGGCGCAAAAAAGTGGACAGCTCTTGCGATTGATCGACGACGAGTTTGTCCGGGGCCTCAAAGCCCTCACCGACCGCATTCACAGCGAAACCGACGCCAAGATCGCTCCCCAGCTCATCCACTTTCTCAAGATTGCGAAGAGCGGATATCGGCAGAAGGTTGAAGACCTGTCGCTCGAAGAAGTCAAAGAGATCCCCGAGCTTTTCGGTCGGGCAGCCTATCGGGCCAGACAAGCGGGCTTTGACGCAATCGAGCTCCATTTTGCCCATGCCTATACCATGTCGTCCTTTCTCTCGAGGCACAACCACAGAAAAGACGATTACGGCGGGTCCGTGAAGAAACGGCTCCGTTTGGCCGAGGAAGTGGTGCACGCTGCCAGAAAAGCAGTCGGAGATGACTTCGTGGTGGGCGCTCGCATGAACGGCGACGAGTTTACGTTGGGCGGAAACACGCTCAAGCAGTCAGAAGTGATTGCCGGGCATCTGGCGCAGTTGGGCCTTGACTACATAAGCGTTTCCGCGGGGGGCAAATTCGAAGATGCTGTTCCTCACGAAGAGGAATCCCTGGATCCGTATACGGGATACAGCGGTCACCGGACCATGCCGCCCGAGTGGATGCCGGAAAAGGTGAACGTGTACCTGGCAGCGGAGATCAAGAAGATGCTCAATTCCAAGGGATTCAACACCACCGTCGTAACTGCCGGAAGAATCCCTACGGCTCACGTTGCCGAGACGGTTCTCCAGAACCATGAGGCTGACCTCGTGGCCATTGCGCGACCGATTCTCGCGGACCCGTACTGGCCCAACAAGTCGAAGGAAGGTCGCGAAAAGGACATCTTGAAATGCGTGTACTGCAACAAGTGCCGCGAGTCGGAGGGAGCATTCGAACCGGTCTATTGCTTTCAGTGGAAAAAGAAGGACGGCACGATCATGCCCCCCAAGCCGTAAGAGACGAACCGGTGAGTGAAGGTATACGCCGATGAAGTTGGAAGGTTTTACTCCTTATGAAGCGACGGCAGCCGATCTGTACGATCGGCGACGATGGTGGCTCGGGATGACCTTGGGCGAAATGTTTGACAAGGCCGGCGACGTGTACCCGACCAAAGAGGCCCTGGTGGGCCCGGACAAGCGCTACACGTACCGCCAACTGCGCCGCCTGACGGATTGCATGGCATACCGGTTGCTTGAAAAGGGCTTGCAGCCCGGGGATAGGGTGCTGCTTCAGCTTCCCAACTTGCCGGAGTTCGTCATTTCCTATTTTGCCATGCAAAAGGCAGGGCTCGTCGTGGTTCTGCTCACCGTGAACCATACGGCGCGGGAAGTGGCCCATCTGGCGAGCCTGACGCAGCCGAAAGGATGGATTCTTCCGGATCGATACCGCAAGACCGATTTTGCACCCTGGATCACGGCCGTTCGGAACGAGAATCCGGGGCTCGACACGGTGGTGGTGCTCGGCGATGAGGCGCCGGATGGTTGCCTGCGCTTTTCGGGCCTTTTGGAGCCACCATCAAATTGGGCGGATGTGGCCCCGCAGTTGGAGGCCGCGCGGCCCGATCCTACCGAGGTTTGCCAGATTCTTCCGTCAGGCGGGACCACGGGCCTGCCAAAAGGCGCTCCCCGGACCCACAACGATTACTTGTGCAATGTGGAGTACAAATCACGAGCGTGGAACCTCTGTCCGGACGACACCTGCCTCGTGGTGTCCTCCGTGGGGCATAATCTCGCCCTCTTGGTTTGTATCACCGGGCCTATTTTTCATGGCGCCAAAGTCGTGATAATCGATTCCACCTTTCCCCGGGATTTCTGCCGGACCGTTCAGGACGAAAAAGTCACCTGCACGGGTCTGGTGCCTACCCTGATAAGCCGTATCGTCAATTTCGACGAGTTGGGAAACTACGATCTGAGCTCACTGAAAAAGGTGTACGTCGGAGCCGCCAACAGCCCGCCCGACTTGGTTGACAGCGTTGAAGCAAAGATCGGATGCCGATACATCAATGCATTCGGCATGGTGGAGGGTCCTTGCGCCCAATCCCGATCGGACGATCCGTTCGAGGTGCGGTGCAGTACCGTCGGCCGTCCCGTGTGTCCGTACGATGATTTCAAAACGCTCGATCACCAAGGAGCAGCGACGCCACCGGGCGTGGAGGGCGAACTGGCAGCGAAGGGGCCCGGAATCTTCACAGGCTATTTCAGGAATCCAAAGGCCAATCGCGACGCATTCACTCCCGACGGCTATTTCCGAACCGGCGACCTGGCGGTAATAGACGCAAAAGGGAACATTCGTATTACGGGCAGAATCAAGGACATCATCATCCGAGGGGGTGAAAATATCTCCGCTCAGGAGGTCGAAGAGCTGATTTCATCCCATCCTGCCGTTCAGAACGTTTCCGTGGTGGGAATGCCCGATCGTGACCTCGGGGAACTGGTATGCGCTTACATTCAGCCCGTCCCTGGGCGAGCGATAGATCACGAAGCTGTCCTGGGACATCTCCGGAATATTGACGCCTCCAGGATACTCTATCCTGCCCGGACGGAAATCATGCCGGCACTGCCACTGACCGCGGCAGGAAAAGTAGACAAGAAAGCCCTGAGGCAAGACATCCAGGCAAAGTTGGAAGCTGATACCAATGCGCGGTCAAATGAGTGACGACGGGTGCACCCGATCCCGGCGGGTCTCCGGAGCGAAGTCAGGCTCCGCCGTCCGTAGCGGAGGAGATCTGTCAGGACAGGCGGTGAACTGGGCTCTCAGTGCTACTTGTATGAAGGCGCATTGGTATGAAACGGTTGCCCGGTAATAACGTGCAACAAGCTTGATCTCTCTCTTAACTGAAACACGTAATTCCGCGAGGAGTGTGCAATGGGTTTACAAGGAAAAACTGCGGTAGTCACCGGCGGAGGCAGGGGGATCGGCAAAGCCATCGCCCTGCGACTCGCCAGAGATGGCGCCAACATAGGCATCCTTGACGTTCAGAAGGACTCGGCAGCCGGCTCGGCCGAGGAAATCTCTCGGTTGGGCGTCAAAGCCATGGCCGTTGAATGTGACGTCACCAACTACGACCAGGTGAAGGATGCGGTGGCGAAGGTTCACGGCGAGCTTGGCTCCATTGACATTCTCATTAACAACGCAGGAATCGACGTGTCCCAATTTTTCGTCGACACGAGCGAGCCGGCGTGGGATCGCATGATCGGCATAAATTACAAAGGCTTCCTGATAGCTACCCATGTGTGCGTACCATACATGGTGGCACAGAAAAGCGGCAACATCGTCAGCCTCGGGTCTGACGCCGGAAGAGTCGGAAATTCAGGCGAAGTCGTCTACTGCGGAACCAAGGCCGCGATCATGGCCAGCTCGAAGGCACTGGCGCGGGAGCTGGCACGATTCAACATCAGGGTGAACTGCGTGAGCCCGGGCCCGGTGCAGACCGACTTGCTCGCGGGCCTTCACGAAGGGGAAAAAGGGCAAAAGATCATGGAGGCCGTAGCCAAGATGATCCCCATGAGACGTCTGGGCGCTCCGGAAGACGTTGCGGACGTAGTGGCCTTCTTCGTGGGCGACGACTCCAGATACTTGACCGGCCAGGTCCTGAGCGTGGACGGCGGTCTCACTATGATCGGATAGGGGTGAAAGGAGGGGTGACATGGATTTCAGCTTGCCGGACAAAATCATTCAGTACCAGAAGGAGGCTCGCAAATGGGTGGAGAACGTTCTCAACCCACTATCCGTGCCTCTGGAACAGGAGGAGCGAATTCCGTCGGAGTTGGTCGAGGAGTTACGGAAAGGCCGCTTTTTCGGGCTGACCATCCCGAAGGAGTATGGTGGGCAGGGTTGGAGCGCGGTGGAATGGTTCGCGGTCCAAGAAGAGCTTGCAAAAGCATATGCAACAGTACGACTGATCGCGCACACCATGAACGGGCTTTTCTGGAGGCCGCTCCTCTATTTCGGCACCGAAGAGCAGAAGAACAAGTACCTGCCCAAGCTGGCCACGGGCGAAATTTGGGCGGCAAACAGCCTCACGGAACCGGAAGCGGGGACCGGAAAAGACATCAACTCCAAGGCCCATCCGGATGGCGATCATTATGTCCTCAACGGACATAAGTGGCTGATCACTCTCTTCCCCGATTATACGAAGCTCATCTACGCATTTGCGGCCACGGAGGAAGGGATTACCTCTTTCCTCGTTGAAGTCCCCTCCGAGGGCCTCACCCTCGCGCCCATGCCCAAAATGATGGGATGCATCGGCCCGCGTCACTACAACGTCATCTACAAGAATTGCCGGGTTCCGGCGTCCAACATCCTTGGCGAAAAGGGCAAAGGCCTGGACGTGGCCTTCGGCATGCTGCACCTGAGCCGGGTCTCCATTGCCTCTTGTTGCGTCGGGTTGGCGCAGCGCATGTTGGACCTGTCGATTGATTACGCGAAGAAGAGAACTACGTTCGGGAAGTTGATCGCTTCTCGTCAGGCCGTCCAAAACAATATCGCCCAGATGGCCACCGAAATCAAAGCGGCCCGGCTTCTCGCGTACGAGGCCGCATGGAAGTTCGATCAGGGCCAAAATATCGTGACGGATGCAGCCATGGCCAAACTGTTTGCCGAGCAGGTCGTGATTCGCACATCGGAAATGGCACTGAGAATTCACGGCGGAATAGGTTACACGCAGGCTCATCCGCTGGAACGTCACTTCAGGGACGCTCGATCCTTTCACTTTGAGGAAGGAACCGAGGAAATCCAGAAGCTGCTGATTGCGAGACAACTGCTGAGGTGATCGTGAGCACGGACGACTCATGCCAATGCGCGGTCGAACAAGTGACAATCGGTGAATCCGGTCCTGGCGGATCTCAGAAGCGAAGTCAGGCTCCGCCGTCCGTAGCGGAGGAGATCCGCCGGAATCGGCAAAGAACCGGGCTCTCAGTGTTACTCGTAAGAAAGCGCATTGGTATTACTCGTATGAAAGTGCATTGATATAAATATGCTCGTTCGCGAGCTCGGTCTCGAATTCTCGTCCCAATGAGATTGCTTCGTCGCTCCGCTCCTCGCAATGACGCTCGCGGAGCCTGTCATTGCGAGCGAAGCGAAGCAATCTCCGTGGAAAGATACGCAACGGTATTCATGCAATGGAGCAGCAAGAGATCTGTGTTTCGTTGCACAGGCTTACCAGGTTCACCCTTCAACCCTGAACAATGCTATCGAACGATCTTGAGCCGCCGGTCCTCGCCACGGAGCGCTGTGCTGACGTGTGCAGTTCGCTTCTGCACAGCGGAACGGGGACAGGATGATGCGAAAGAGTATTCTCTCTTATCACCGCCAACTACCCCGGGAGGTGCCGAAGATGTTGGACAGGAGTATCTGCGCTTTAAGAGCCTTAAGGCCCGAGACGGATTTTGACAAGTCCATCTTCTGGTTTCGGGACGACTTGCATCAACCCTATGCCATATCTCCAATGGGCATGACCACCATTCAGGTCCACCATGCGTGGGGATATCACGTCGCGGCTGAGGAGACCCAATTACCCCCTTCAAAAGGAGGACACGTAAAGATCTATAAGGGCCGGGTCTTCCTCGGATTTGCACTGCTCGATGACGTGGATGAAATTTCCAAGCGCGAGCCCGATTTCAAAAAACTCATCGGATACTGCATCGACAACTGGAAAGGTTACTATCAGCGTTACATCAAAGAGGTGATATCGAACTTGGATACCCTCAACGGGTGTGACACGGACAAATTTATCCTGCCCCATCTTTTGGACCATCTGAGAAGAGCCGAGCGACTGAACAGAAGAAATTGGGAAATACATTTCACTCTCATGTACCCCGCGGACGCGGTCTATTTCGTGTTTGAGGACTATTGCAAAAACCACGGCGTCGAGGAAAAGGACTTTGTCATCATGCTGAGAGGTTTCGAGAGCATCGCCACCCAGACGGATGAAGAGCTCTGGAACCTCGCAAAGTACGCGGATGAGTGCGGTCTCAAGGGCGTGTTTCTCGGGGGGGATGACGACCAATTGTTGGAGCGGCTCAAACAGAGCCCCGAGGCGAGGCCGTGGGTGGAAAAGTTTCACGAGTTTCTCAACATATACGGGAATCGAGTCGTTGCCGCGCACCTGGATGTGACGAGTCCGACCTGGAGGGAAGAGCCCACGCCCGTTCTGGATACCATCAGGAGCTATTTCCCGCGCATGGAAAGCGGCTGGGACTTCTATAAGTCCAGGCAGGAAATCGCTGAACAGCGGGAAAAGGCGATCCAGAACTTTGAGAACGGGCTGACGGACGATCAGGAGAAAGCGGAGTTCCGAAAATTCCTCAAAGCCGCTCAAGGGGTTTACGCATTCCAGGAGGACCATGGATTCTACATCGATCAAGGGTCTACCGCCGCGTTGCGCAACGCGGTGATCGCCTGCGGCAAGAGGCTGTATCGTCGAAAGCTCATCGATCAAATCGATGACGTTTGTTACCTCACGTTCTACGAGCTCGTAGAGATCATGGAAGCCCTTGTTTACAACGAAAAGATCGCAAAATACCACTTCGCGGCCCTTGTTCCGAACCTTGTCCGGGAAAGGAAGGCCGAGTTGAAGTTGTCTTCGGATGTCGAATGCCCTCTCACCGTTGGAAACGTCCCTGAAAAGATGACAGATCCGATCGGTATCAAAGTGTTCGGCATCATCGATGACGTCTTGCACCCGAAGGGTGAAAAGGTGATCGAGGAGAGGCTGGAAGGATTCCCCGGCGCGCCGGGAGTCGTTGAAGGGCCGGCGAGGGTGATACTGGACTACAAGGATTTTCAGAAGGTGCAGGCCGGTGAAATCCTTGTGTGCCCGTACACCGGAACAGCATGGACTCCTCTCTTCATAAAGATAGGCGGTGTGGTGACCGACACCGGCGGAATGTTGACCCACGCGGCTATCGCAGCAAGGGAATACGGTATCCCAGCGGTGGTGGGAACCTGGAACGCGACGAACTCAATTCAAGACGGCGACATCATCAAAATCGACGGGAATATCGGAGTGGTGGAAGTACTTCATAGAGCCGGGTCGTAGTTTCAACCTCCATGCCCGGTGTCGAGCATGGAGGTTGAAACAAATTCCTGCTGCGGGACCAAATGATCGGTTCCACGTCACGGACAACAGGCTGCCGGTGGTCCGTCGCGCTCGAATTCCGCGGGACGGCAATCCAGGGCGGCTCACAGGAAGAGGAGGGAGACCTGCCATGAAAATCACCCAAGCCCTGGTTCGCTTTATCGCGGTTATGGCTATCGCGTGGGTGTTCATGTACATCGTTCCGATGCAGTGGTTTCTGACGTACTACCTGCCCATGTCGTTCTTCCTGCTCATGGGATTGGTAACGTTCGGAGTATGCGGCCTGGGATGGCCTTTTGCAGCGCCCATGGGAATTCTGTGGTCTCCGGACAACAGAATAGTCCCGGGCATCTTGATGACGGTTCTCTGGATCGTGCTGGCCGTGGCGCTGGCGTGGTTCGAGGCCAATGTTTGGCCCGGTATCCCGCTCTTCCCCGCGGGGCTCTGGTTCGGCATCATCATATTCATGGTGACGCTCTGGTATACGTTCGACGGTGTGGGGCCCCATCCCTTCAAACAGGCATGGGCAAACTGGCTATTCGCTAGCGTTTTGATCCTGGTCCTGACCGGAATCATCTTCTCCTTCTGCGTGAATTTCAATGGAACTCCTCTGGAAGGTAGTCCCACGAATCCGAAGGGATTTTTCCAGGCTGAATGGTGGTTCGGTTTTTGCGTGTGGATCATCGTGTGGATACAGGTGTTCGGCGGTCCCATGTGTTTGCAGGGGTGGCCGTTCTACAAGTTGGGCACGCCGCTCTATCAAATTGTGCTGGCGATCGTGGCAGTGGTATTGGGCTACATTTTCTGGGCAGGGAGCCTTTGGATCGGCATCAGTCCGACCTTTTCCTTCGGCGCGATAGCCGCGAGCGCCATCGGATGGTCTCTCATGCACTCGGTGGCTTTTGAATTCTACCCCTTCGCGCATTACAAACAGCCGCAGCGGGGGGTATACAACTTCATTCTTGAAGAGATCGTCCTGACCGCGGTGTGGATCGTGGTGCTTCGGATCATACTTACACCTATTTTCCCGAAGCTCGTGGCAACGGGTTTGGCTCCCGCACCTTTTGACATAAATGCGCTGTCAGCGTTCTATACCCTGCACGTGACCGCTATCGTGCTCCTCATTCACCAGTTCTTTTTCATGCGGGCTCCCCTGCCGATTCCCGGTCCGCCGCTGGGCCCCGAGGAGGTTCCCTCAAACAACTAAGTACACAATGGCGCAAATGCGGTGACGTATTGGGCCCTGACCACCTACGACTCGGCTGGAATACCAGAACCACGCTGAGCTCTCCGTCATTCCCACGGAAGTCGGAATCCAGTCCCGCATGGCCGGGAGCAGTGGAGAGCGCTCCAATTCTCTCCGCCCTGACGGCACTGGACCCCGGCTTTCGCCGGGGTGACGGACTGAAGACGGCATTCTTTGAGCTTGGGACGCTGGCGGGAAGTGCGAGTCCGTATTTGGAAAAACCTGTATTACGATACCTCCCGGCTGGAGATTCTTGGACAAGTGGGGTGCACGGATCAACCCAGTTTGACCGGTCCGTTCAATCGGTGTAGTGTCTCCATCATCGCGTTGCACGGTCACTTACCTGACTCATCCGTGTGGCTCCAGGTACGGATCGCAACGTGGAGGAGACTCCCCGAACACTATACTGATTGGGGCGAAAGAAGAGTAAGAGATGCCATTCTACGAATTCGAAGGTAAACGTCCGTCAGTGGATCCCAATGCCTTTGTCCATCCTCTGGCGGTACTCATCGGAGACGTGGTGATAGAGGCCGGCTGTTACGTAGGCGCGGGCGCGGTCCTCCGCGGGGATATCGGCTCCGTGAGGATAGGGCAGGGATCGAACGTCCAGGAGAATTGTGTCGTCCACACGTTTCCGGACAAGGCGACCATTCTTCACCCTGACACCCATATCGGGCACAGTTGCATTTTGCACGGGTGCGAGGTCTGTTCCAACGTACTGGTGGGCATGGGCTCCATCGTAGCGGACGGGGTAAAGATCAATTCCAACTGCCTGATCGGGGCAGGCAGCTTTGTGTCTTTCGAGACCGAAATCCCGCCGAACAGTGTTGTTGTGGGTTCGCCTGCGAAAGTCATCAAAGCGATCTCCTCCGAGCAACTCAAGCACCTCGCCGAGGCACGATCCATTTACCAGGACCTGGCGAGGCGCTATTTGAAGGGGTTTCGAAAGATCCCAGAGGGTGAGGATAGACGACATGGACAAATTTGAAATTCTCAAAGGAAAAAGAATACTTGCCGTGGACGACGAACCCGACGTACTCGAAGTCATCGAAGAACAACTCGAGGATTGCGAGCTGGTGACCGCGGGAGACTTCGATACCGCACATAGGTTATTGGTTACGGAAACGTTCGATCTTGTCCTTCTCGACATCATGGGCGTCAACGGTTTTGCGTTGCTCGACACCTGCCGCGAGCGGAGCCTTCCTGCAGCCATCCTTACCGCGCATGCGACCAATTTCGCGAGTCTTAATCTGTCGATGAAGCTGGGCGCGGTATCCTTTCTGCCGAAGGAGCAACTGTCAATTTTGCCGGAGCTCGTTTCCGAAATCCTCGAATGCGTGTCTCAGGGGCAAAGTCACTGGGCCAAACTGTTCCAACGATTGGGGCCGCTCTTCAAAGAAAAGCTCGGAGTGGAATGGAAAGACCTGTCAGACCGTCCCTATCCACTGTCGTTCAAGTGAAAATGCACCGGGGGGGACTTTTTGCAAAAAGTCCCCCCCGGACCCCCTCTTCAAAAACTCCAATTATATTGGAGGCTCCCGCTGGTCGCCTCTTGGTCTTCGCACCACGGTGAGCCATCACGATTGTCGAGCAACCAGTCATGTCTGAAGACCGAATTCACCAACTCATCCGTTTATCCAGGGAGCGCTCTCCGATCGCCCGATTCCTGGGCATCGGGTTGTCCTTTACCGACAGCAGCGAGTCCGTGCTCGACCTCGAATACAATCCCAACCTCGACAACGTTGTGGGCCATATCCACGGCGGGATTTACGCCACGCTCCTCGACATGGCGGGCTGGTTCGCTTGCGCGGCGGCCCACGACCATACCTGCTGGATTGCCACATCTCACATCACGGTTCATTTCCTCGAGGCAGCCAAAGAGACCTCGCTTCGGGCGGTCGGACGCGTCATAAAGATAGGAAAGCGCCAAGATGTGGCCGAGATGAATCTTTATGACGGAGAAGGCAATCTGGTGGGCCATGCCTCGGGGACATTCGTCATTCTCCGGGATTTGGCATTGCCTTATACCAATTCGCGTTCAACGGAATGAAATAGGCGGGCGCGGAGGCCCGCCGCTATCGTGCATTGGGGGGGTCGGCGTCCCTGCCGGCCGTGCCGTTCTTTCGGGTCCCGGGTCTCCTATTTCATGACGCACCCGGCTTCAGCAGGGCTGGGCAGCACCTGAGCCGGACTGAAGGAAACAATCGGATCCCAGGATCGATATATCTTCCTTCGGTCCGTCAGCGTAACCTTTTCCGAAGCCTTTCCCCAGATGACATCGAACAGCGCCTGATGATCTCCCGGTCTCATGGTGACCTTCCCAACGGGCAAATCCAGCTCCATTCCGCGCAGAGCCCTTATAACCTCCTCCGGACTCGTGCTTCCCGCTCGCTTCACCGCCTCGGCATAGAACCGCACCCCGCAGTATGCAGTCTCCGCCGCGTACGAAGGCGGCACATGGAATCTGGCTTGGTACTCGGCTACGAAATTTCGATTTGCGTCACTCCGGTTGGCCTCGAACCAGTAGGGAGTCCCGATCCATACTCCCGGCGGCAATTCCGCGCCAAGCCCAAGAATGACGTCCATCGACCCTGCGACGCTCATTAGGACCGTCCGTTCGGGGCCGAAGAAATTCATTGCATTTGCTTGCCGGACGAAATCGATGGCGTTGCCTCCGAAGAGCGAGACTAACACTCCGTCCGCGCCCGATTCCATGATCTTCTTGATGTGGGGTTCCCAGTCGCTGGTGGTCAACGGTGCAAAGACCACTTGGGACTTGGGCAAGAAGCGAACGTCCTTCATGTTCTGACCGAGAAATTTTTGGAACAGGTCCCACGATTCATATCCGAACAAGTAGTCCGGCCCCACAGTTGTCCACGTCTTTGCGGTCGTCTTCGCCGCCAGTTGCCCCGCGGAGCTGAGACACTGGTCTGTGGTCCACGTTACACGAAACGTATAGGGATTACATTTCTCGCCCGTGACGACATTCGTCATCGCGGTAGTAATGATCAGGGGAACCTTGAGGTCTTTAACCTGCTCGGAGACCTTCTCCGCGACACCGCTTGAGACGATTCCGAGCAGGGCCTGGACACGATCCTCGTTGACGAGCTTTGCAGCGAGCGCCACGCCCTTCTCGGCCTTGCCTTCCGTATCCACGAATATCCCAACCAACCTTCGCCCTCCGATACCGCCCGCCTTGTTGATCTCGTCAATTGCCAGGTCCGCCCCTTGCTTGGAAATCCTTCCAAATAGGGCCAGGCGGCCGGAGAGGATGTTCATGAATCCTATCTTGATTTCATCCTGCCCCAGACAGGTCCCAGGCCATATCATGGCAATGACTAACACCAGCAATACCAGTTTCTTCATCCACTCCCTCCATCCTGCGATCGTTGAGATTTTGCCACGAGCTCAACGGGCAGCAAGACCATTCCCTTCCCCACGCGGTAGTGGGGCCTCCTCCGGAATCATGCTGCGCGTTCGAAGCTTGGCGTTTGGTAAGCATCGACCATGCCATACTGGCAAAGAAGCAAAGGTAATCCTGAGATATCGGTAAGGTCAAGGAATTTCCCTCGACCATATGACATATGGAAGCACGAGTGGCATTTTGGGAAGCGCGGAATTGGGGTCACAATGACCCATCAATAGCGGACATACACAGAAAACGCATTGGCATCCCAAAACTGCAAGCATGGGCCATTCAGACCCGTATCTCCCCCATGGGGTCGGTACGACTCGACCATCCTCGAGTCTTTGTCTGTCGATGGCTCGTCCGCTCGGATTGCCAGTGCAGTGTGTCCATGACAGCTTTACTGGTAGATGTTCGGCGACCCGTCAGAATGTCTTTGGTGGGACAGTCCCGCGTTCCGCGAGGGACTGTCCCGCCGGAACTGCCGACCGGTAAGTTTTTTTGAGACGCTACACCAGGGAACGTATCCCGGTGAACGGTTCGGGAGATTATCCCTTGTACATGGAGCGAATGAGGTCCCCGAATTTCTCGTTGATATACTTTCGCTTGACCTTCATGGTTGGAGTCACTTCACCGTCTTCTTCGTAGAGTTTTTTCGGGACGATGGTAAACTTCTTGACGGTCTCCACGTGAGAGAGCGCTTTGTTCACTTCTTTCACGTGCCGGTCGATCAACTCTATGATCTCCGGGCACTTGGTGAGACTTTCGTACGTGGTGAACGGAATCTTGTGGTCCTGGGCGTACTGCACCACGTTTTCTTCATCGATCACGATCAAGGCTGCCAGGAACTTCAACCGGTCTCCCACCACAATCGCGTCGTTGATGTACGGGCTGAACTTGAGCTGATTCTCAATGTTTTGCGGCGCGATGTTCTTTCCGCCGGCCGTTATGATCAGGTCCTTCTTCCGGTCGGTGATCTTGAGATAGCCCCGGTCGTCGAGAACGCCGACATCGCCCGAATGGAGCCATCCGTCGATCAGGGTCTCCTCCGTGGCCTCGGGACTCCGGTAGTAACCGATGAACACGTTATCACCCTTGACGAGAATCTCGCCGTCTTCCGCTATGCGCACCTCCACGCCCGGCAGAGGCGGTCCTACGTTTGCCAATTCGATGTTCTCTCCCTGATGAATGCAGGTGGGGCCCGACCCTTCCGTCTGGCCGTACACCTCCCTCAGAGGGACTCCGATCCCATGGAAGTATCTCAGCACGTCGGGCGAAATGGGGGCCGCGCCGGAAATCGCCACACGAACCCGATCGAAGCCCAATCGCTCCCGGAGCTTGTAAAATACGAGGAGATTGGCGAAAGATCGGAGCAATTGGAGCCACACGGGGACGGCCTTGCGTTCAAATCGCACCCGACCGTATTTCGCGGTTATTGCCTCAGCCAATCCATAGGCTACGCGTTTGAACCATGTGGCATTGGCGACGCGAATGCGTATGGCGGAATAGTACTTCTCCCAAATTCTTGGAACAGCGAATATGAGTGTCGGTGACACTTCGCGGAAGTTGTCCGTCACCGTGTCCAGGCTTTCGGTGAAATTGACCGTGTACCCGAATCGAATGGGCAGGAACACGCTGAACATACGTTCCGCTATGTGGCTGAGCGGCAGAAATGAGAGCAGCTCGTCGGAAGGGTCCAACGGCACGGCAGCTCCGATGGACCACGTGGTCCAGGCTATGTTTCGGTGGGACAGCATGGCCCCTTTGGGCGGCCCTGTGGTTCCGGAGGTGTAAATGATGAGGGCAAGGTCTTCCGGTTGCGTTCGCGCGACCATGTCGGCGAAGCGGTGAGGATCGCGCGTGTCGAGCTCCCTGCCGCGTTCGAGCAGATCCTGAAAGGTGATGACCATGGGATCGGAGAAGCCCCGGAGGCCTTTCGGGTCCATGATGACAATCTTCGTCAGGTCCGGCGTGCGTTCCCTGAAGAGCAGGGCCTTATCAAGCTGCTCTTCATCCTCGGCAATAAAAACCTTGGCTCCCGAATGGCCCACCACGTATTCGCATTGCCGGGCGGCACTGGTGGTATAAATCCCAACGGTCACCGCACCCGCAGCCATGGCCGCCATGTCTGAGAAGAGCCATTCCGGGCGATTCTCACCGATGACTGCCACCCTGTCGCCTCTCTCGATACCCAGCGCCGTGAGCCCGAGGCATGTGTGACGGACCTGTTCCAGGTACTCTGCCCACGTAATGTCCCGCCAGACGCCGAGGTACTTGTACCGCATGGCCACCTTTTCGGGGTGCTGCGATACCCTTTCGATGAACATCTTGGGAACAGTGGAATCGCGGTCCGTGGTCACTTCATTGTTCAACGCAGAATCCTTTCCCTTCAAAAGGCGAATGCGGGGGGAGACTTTTTTGAAAAAGGTCCTCCCCCCGCTCCCCACTTCCAAAAATTTTCAATTTCTGGGCGGCTCCCGTTGGTCGCCGCACGGCACGTGCCTACCCGCTCATGGGTGCAAAGACACGCCGCGACCGGCCGGTCGCCCGTATTTCGCCGAGCCGGATACCAGGCATGAAGGATTTCTGAGAAGTTTCCCTGCGCATCAGCCCCTTCACCGGCGTTTTACCGCCATCGCTTCTTTCTCTTGTATCGCTGATACCCCTTCACCGAGGTCTCTTTGTTCATTCCCAGGTAGAATTCCTGCACGTCCTCATTCTGCATCAGTTTTTCCGGCGTGCCTTCCAGCACGATGCGCCCCGTTTCCATGATGAACGCATGGTGGGCTACGCTGAGCGCTTTTCGGGCGTTCTGTTCCACGAGGAGGATCGTCGTTCCGTCGTTGTTTATGGTCTGTATGATGCGAAAAATCTCGGTGACCAGAAGCGGTGACAATCCGAGCGAGGGCTCGTCAAGGATCATCAGGCTCGGCCTTGACATCAAGGCCCGGGCAATGGCCAGCATCTGCTGTTCTCCTCCGGAAAGGGTCCCTGCCTGCTGTTTCAGTCGATCCTTGAGCACCGGAAAATACGAGAACACGCGATCCAGGTCTTCCGAAACCGCCTTGTCCCGCCTCGTGTACGCGCCCATCATGAGGTTTTCCTTGAGCGTCAGCTCAGGGAACACCTCTCTTCCTTCTGGGACGTACGCAATTCCCAGGCGCACGATGTGCTCGGTGTGCATCCCGTCTATGCGCTTGCCTTTGAACCAGATCGAGCCCTTTTCCGGTTGATCGTCAAGGTACCCCATGATGGTCTTGAGCGTGGTGCTCTTTCCCGCGCCGTTGGCTCCGAGAATGGCTCGAATTTGCCCTTCCTCCACGGTCAGGGAGAGTCCGCGCACCACCATGATCTTGCCGTAATAGATTTCAATATTTCTTGTTTCAAGCATAGGGAACGACCACGTCACCTCGTTGCATCGATCCGGGGAGTTGATGAGAATTCGTTTCCTCCGCGGTAGTATCGCCGAGGGTCATTGCCGCAAACCGCTTCTTGTCGGTCAGTGCTTTGAGGCGTGAATACGGTCGCGTATCGACGCAAATGTCCGCAGAGCATTGTAAGAGGCGGTGACCAAACGGAACCGTCCTGCTAGTGGGCGGGATTCGCTCCGCTCACCGCATCCTACGCGAATATGTCACCGTATTTCCGCCATCAAGTCCTCAGTCACGTCCGAGGTAAGCTTCGAGGACCCCCGGATGATTCCGGACCTCTTCGGGAAGACCCTGAATCAGCTTTACGCCGAAATTCAAGGCCAGGATCTCGTCGGAGACCGTCATGACGAGATTCATGTCGTGCTCGACCATGATGATGGTCACGTCGAAGTCGTCCCGAATATCCCTGATCCAAAACATCATGTCGCGCTTTTCTTCCTGGTTCATGCCCGCGGTCGGTTCGTCCAGAAGCAAAAGCGTCGGTTCCATGGCCAGGGCTCTCCCGAGCTCCACCAACTTGCGCGTCCCGTACGGCAGTGCGGAAACGGGGGTATTACGCGCGGATTCTATTTCGAGAAACTCGATGATCCGTTCGACCCGTTCTCGATGGGCACATTCCTCCTTGGCCGCGGGAGAGCGTTTTCCGAAAAGCATCGATCCGGAGAGGACGCCGGTCTTCATGTGCATGTGGCGACCGAGTAGCAGGTTGTCCATGGTGGAGAGATGGGAAAACAGTTCAATATTCTGGAACGTTCGAGCTATCCCCAGCCTCGCCGCCTGATGGGGTTTCCTGCCCACGAGATCATGCCCATTGAAGACGATTCGCCCTTTCGATGGACGATAAATTCCGGTAACGCAATTGAAAACGGTAGTCTTTCCCGCGCCGTTCGGCCCGATAATGGAGAAGATCTTGCCTTTCTCCACCACCATGGAGACTCCGCACAGCGCGGAGAGACCGCCGAAGGAGATCCACAAATTCTCTATGGTGAGTAGAGCCATGAAACCTCGGTGCAAGTCATATCGGAGCCGGAGGCCGGCGCGGGATCGGCATGATGCCAAGACGCGGCCTACGATGTGACATCAGTGCGCATGATGTGAGTGCGCAAGGGGGGCACGGAGGCCCCCCGCTACCATTGCCGGTGGGGGCCGGCGACTCTGCCGGCCCGGCCTACTCCACTTATTCGCCCGCGCATCGGCACGAAGCGCGGGCGCCCGGGGTTCGAAGAAAGAACGCTATTTGGCTTCCGGGTACGTCAACCAGTCGGAAATCTTCTCGACTTTGCCCTCGGGCCCGCATTTTGACAGGAAGATCGACTTCATACCCTGGTGATCCTGCGGGGTGAACGTGCAGTCGTGCCCAAGCCAATCATTCCAATTTTTTATGGTTTCCATGGCCTTGACGAACGTCTCGGGAGTCAGGTCTTTTCCGGCTCGCCGCAGCCCCTCGACCATCGGTTCCACGAACATGAAGCCCGCTATGAAAAAGACCCCGGTGTTCTTCTCGTTCGGAGCGAACTTCTTCTGGGCCTCGAGATACTTCTTCACCAAGGGGCTGTCCATATCGAGGAAGTTGGCGTAGATGACTCCCTCCCACAACCCCTTGGTCACAGTGTACATCAAGGCGGCGTCCGAAAGGGTCGAAGAAGCTATCCACTGAGGCTGGAAACCCGCGGCCTTGGACTGGCCCAGAATGATGGCCGCGTGTTTGGGCAACACCCACATGATCACCGCATCTGCGCCACTCTCCTTGAGTTTCAGGGCATGGGACTTCAGATCGGTGTCAGTCACCTCCACCGGCACCTCGGCCGCCAATTTGAGGCCCTTCTTCTCAAGGTATTTCTTCGCGCCGTCGAGACCTTCTTTGCCGTAGTCGTCGTTCTGGTAGAAGAACGCTATCTTCTTCTTGCCCAGCTTCTCGACCGCGTACTGACTCAGCACGAAGGCCTCGTCCACGTACCGCGGATAGATGGCGAAGATATACTTCTGGAACGGCACGGTCCAATGTTGCGAACCGGTTGCAGGCCCCACCCACGGGACTTTGTTCTCTACGAGATAGTCACGGACGGCCATTCCCGGCGAAGTTCCGACACCGGATGCCACGCCGAACACCCCGATCTGCTCGACGAATTCCTTGCCGATGGCCTTGGTTTTCGCAGGTTGGTACGCGTCGTCGCGCAATACGTACTTGATTTTCCGGCCGTGAATACCACCCTCTTCGTTGATCATGTCAAAAAGCACACCGGTACCTCGAGCCACGGCGCCCCACAAAGCGGCCGGCCCGGTCTGAGGTCCCCATTGCCCGATGACGATCTCCGTGTCCGTCACGCCCCGAACCTTGTCCGCAGCGCCGACGACGGAAAAGGATCCGGCCAGAAGCCCCAGACAGATGATGGACACCGATATCACAAAACCTTTTCTCATTACTCGCCCCTCCTTCTTGAACTGGAAGAACCGCATTATACCTTCCGTTCGAAGTGCCGTACGAAGAGCCCGGAAGGCTTCACGCACAGGATCAACACAATGACGCCGAATGCCACGACAGACTTGAACTCCAGGGAAACGTAGCCCCCGAAGAAATTCTCGACAAGCCCCAGGAGATAACCACCCAGTGCGGCTCCGGGGAGACTGGTCATTCCGCCGAGTACCGCACCGGCAAATCCTTTCATCATGGGGTCCAGCATCATGTTCGGATCAAGGGTGGATATGGGTGCGATCAACATTCCAGCCACCGCCCCGGTAACGGAACTGAGCCCCCAGGTGAAGGACAGGACACGACGCGTGGGGATGCCCATGGCTTTGGCGGCAAAATGATTCTGCTGGACCGCCTTCATTGCCACTCCCAGTTTGGTGAATCGAAAGAAGAGAAACAGAAGCAACATCAACACGAGGCTGGTGACAAAGGTCCAGAGGTTGATCTCGGTTATCATGATTCCCCCCGGACTGATCCCCGAATACTCGGAGAAGGGCACGGGGAAAGGATTCTGGTTTGCTCCCCATTTCCAGCCCGCGAGCCCGTACAGAATCATTTCCGCCCCGAGGGTAATGACGATCAACCCGAGGATGCTCGGGTCTTTGGCAGGCCGCAGGAAGGCCACTTCGAGCACGATTCCCAGGGCAAGAGCGAACAGCAGGGTGATCCCCGCGGCCGCCCAGAATCCGACGCCATAGTCGCTCATCAGGGTGAACGCGACGAACGTGGAGATCATGGCCATTTCGCCCTGGGCAAAATTGGGAACTTCGGAGGTCTTATAGATGATCACCATAGCCAGGGCTACGAGCGCATAGCAGGCCCCGATGGAAAGCCCCCCGATGACCAGGTCGAAGAATAGGTTCATTCATGCCTCCGTCGCCCGTTGGCCAATGCGTAGCAGGTTCGGTCTTCACCTCAGAACGGCCACATCCTCCAGTACCGCTTGCAGCGCAGGTAGATTCCGTGCATACCCAACGGCTCGAAGACCACGATCGCGATCATGATTGCTCCGAAAACGATGCTCTGAATGTTCGGCAATCCTTCCGTGGTGAAATACCGCTTCGAGATCTCGAGAAGAAAGGGCCCGATCCACGGAGCCTCCTGGATGATCTGGAGCTTGAGCTGCAGGTAGGTAAGCAGGGCGGCTCCCAAAATGGAACCCATTACCGATCCCAGCCCGCCCACGATAATCATCGCAAGAAACGTGATGGAGAGAATGAGGTTGAAGCTCCCCGCGGACACGTGCTCCAGGGCGAAGGCCATCAACGCGCCGGCAACCCCGGTATAGAATGCGCTCACGGCAAAGGATAGGGTCTTGAACCAACTGATGTTGATTCCCATGGCCTCTGCAGCGATCTCGCTATCTCTGACGGCAACGAAGGCGCGGCCCACGCGCGTCTTCATGAGACTGACCGCGCACAGACCCAGAGCAACGGCGACGACCATGATCACCGCATACTGCCTGGGCCCTGTATCGGCCACAACGCCCGCGATGGACATTCTGGGCGCATGGATGCCCATGTGGCCGCCCGTGAAATCCGAGTGACCGATAATTTGCGTTACGGCCATTCCGAAACCCAGCGTTGCAATGGCCAGATAAGGCCCCTCCAACCTCAGAGAAGGCAAGCCGAGCAGGAATCCGAAGAGGGCCGCAATCAGTCCGGCGGCCGGCAATGCTATGACAAAGGGGAGCCCTGCCTTGACCATGAGCAGAACGCAACTATAGGCGCCAATGGCGAAGAATCCCGCGTGCCCGAGAGAAATCTGGCCCGTGCATCCCACCAAAATGTTCAGCCCTATGGCGACGATTGAGTGGATGGCGATAAGGTTCAGCACATAGAGAGCGTAATCCCCCACGAGAAAGGGCAGGGAAGCGAGAACAGCGAGAAACAGAACGGTGAGCGCCAGTGCAGTGTTGGTCTTGAAGAGCCGCACGTCCTCGTAGTAGTGCCGTTTCATGTCCATAGCACAGCAACTCCGGGGGCCCTGATACGTTTCGCCCTTAAGCTCGGTCGGCGGTCGGCAGGTCTCGCCCCACAGTCACGTGGACATCGAGACAGGAAAGGAGAGGTGTTTCGTGTATCAAAACCAGCCAAAAAAGTCAAGCCGGTCGCACGACGCCAGATTCACCCCGCTGGTCTTCCGCGTCCATGGGCTTCACCCATGGCTACCCGAGGAGCGCCCCCTTCGGGGCTGAAGCGCTGACTTCATGTCCGCTTCCGATTCCCCGGAGGGGAATACGGTTCGTAGCCGTGGGGGCAACCCACGGTAGCCCGCGGATTGCCGCAGGTATTTCCGGACACCCTCTCAAGACCTCGATCCGATAGAAGGTTCCGGTCTTGACATCGTTTCCGAAGCAATCTCCGCGGACAAAAAATCCGCGACCGCATTTACCAAACGCAGTTCTAAGGCGCCCCCGCTACGTCCATTCAGACACCCTACCGGCTCTTCGACTTTTTCAACTGCTCCGTCGTGACTCGCACGCACTCGTCCACGCATGCCTTGAGGTGGCTGGGCCCGCTCGGGAGATTCATCTGTTTGAGCAATCGCTCGCAGTTGCCTTTGCAGTGCGCCGAGATCTCGGCTTCGGTGGTGATTTGGACTTTGTTCCGGCACGTCCTCAGGCATTCATCCAAGAATCCGGCAGGGGGCGGAGCTTTCTGCTCCTGCTTGTACAAGTCAACTACTTCCCGGCACTTTTGCTGACACGGATCTGATTCTTGCTGCGCCCAGCCCAACGTGGCGCCTCCCGCGAAGAGTAGCAATCCGATGAGGGACAGAGCCTTGATTCCAAAGAACTTCTTACCAAAACCGTTTCTCATCCGCGAATCTCCCGAGTGAATGGAAATGAAAGTTTCGGGACTATATCACACGGAACCGCTCGCTCAAAGAGCCGATGCGCCTGATTGCCCCGTTCCCGTGATTTTCATTGACGCTCCGGGTGGTTCCTGATAGGGATTCACTCTCGAAAACGGCCCTGTCCGGGCGCTCGCTTGTCCCCAGGAGGACCTTGGCATGGAATCCATGAACGTGCTGGACATTACGATCAGATATTTCAACGTAATCGTCTTCATCATGTGCGTCCTTTTCGGCATGATCTCCCTCTTTGCATCGTGGATCGCCTGGAGAGAGATCTACCGGAAGAAGAACATCATCCGGAGCGTCATCGCAGCGTACAACATCGCGGAAGACGCCATGGAAAAGGGACGAACCCCCTCGGGAGAAATGGACCTGGATCCTGCCGTCATTCAGACGATCTTCCACAGCCTTCAGGAAATCCTCAATTCCATCTACGGAGAGGTCACCGGCAAGCCGATCCCCCCCCGTGAAGATCGCGGCCACGGTTCGGGGAGACTCGGATCGGGAACCGCTTCGTTGGTACGGATGCTCAAGCGCAAAGCTCCGGACACGGATCCGGACTTGAGCGATGCGGCGCCCCCGTTGGTCGCGGGAGAGCGAGACCATCATCAACCGGTTTCCCATCCCTGAATTCCCCCGGCGCCCCGATGATACCGGCATAACACCGCCCGTGTCGCGGCGGACCTGCACTCGTCGCCATATCGTGATATAATTATTTGTCGATCTCCCCCGTTGCGGGAGTGCGCACAATGTACCCAAAAACAATCAAGAACGTGGAGACAGTCGATGGAAACAGGGACCGAAACCGTGAAACGTGGGCACGCCCAGATGCTCAAGGGCGGCGTCATTATGGATGTGGTAACAGCCGAGCATGCACGTATCGCTGAAGAAGCCGGTGCATGCGCGGTCATGGCTCTCGAAAGAGTGCCCGCGGATATTCGGGCCCACGGCGGAGTCGCGCGCATGAGTGATCCGGCCCTGATTCTGGAAATCATGGACGCTGTGACGATTCCGGTGATGGCAAAGTGCCGCATCGGGCATTTTGTGGAAGCCCAGATCCTTCAAGCCCTCGGCGTCGACTATATCGACGAAAGTGAAGTGCTGACGCCCGCTGACGAACAACACCACATCGACAAGACCGCGTTCACGGTTCCCTTTGTCTGCGGTTGCCGAGACCTCGGAGAGGCTCTGAGGCGCCTCGGCGAGGGGGCTGCAATGATCCGCACCAAGGGCGAAGCCGGCACCGGCGACGTGGTAGAGGCTGTCCGCCACGCGCGCGCGGTGATCGGCGAAATCCGACGACTGACGACGATGAGGTCGGATGAGCTCATGGCGTATGCCAAACAGATCGGCGCTCCGTTCGAGCTCGTTCGGGAGACTGCCGCACTGGGACGGCTGCCGGTGGTGAACTTCGCCGCGGGAGGCGTGGCCACACCCGCTGACGCGGCCCTGATGATGCAACTGGGAGTGGACGGGGTGTTCGTCGGATCGGGCATCTTCAAAAGCGGCAATCCAGCGCGGCGTGGCAAGGCGATCGTAGAGGCCGTCACTCATTACCAGGACCCGAAGATCCTCGCGGAAGTCAGCAAAGGCCTCGGCGAGGCCATGGTCGGCATCGGGGTGACCGATTTGCCCGAACAGGCTCGACTCGCGGTTCGGGGGTGGTGACAAGATCATGAAGATCGGCGTCTTAGCGCTTCAGGGGGATTTCGAGGAGCATTGCGCGGTCTTGAAGGGCCTCGGCGTGGAAGCGCGGGAGGTCCGCCTTCCCCGGGACCTGGAGGATCTCGATGGCCTGATTCTGCCCGGCGGAGAGAGCACCACCATCGGCAAGCTCGCCAGGACGTACGGTCTCCTGGATACCCTGAAAGAGAGATCCCGAAACCTTCCCATGTGGGGCACGTGCGGCGGACTTGTGTTCATGGCCCGCGATGTCGGAATGGACCAGCCCATACTCGGTGTGATGGACATGGTTGTGCAGCGCAATGCTTTCGGCCGCCAGGTGGACAGCTTCGAGGAGGATCTCGAAATCACCGGTGTGGAAGGAGGCCCGTTCCACGGGGTCTTCATTCGTGCTCCCGTGATTGTTGAGGTGGGGCCTGGCACGGAAATCATCGGTCGCGTCAGCGACGGCAGGGTCGTCGCGGTCCGCCAGGGACGCCTTCTGGCCACGTCTTTTCATCCCGAGCTGACCCGCGACGATCGGTTGCACCGCTACTTCCTGGGGATCGTCCAAGAAGCTCCATGCCTGACATCGGCCACCGTGAACGGTTGAAGAGCTATCCTTGCTTCCGTGTTTGAATCGACGAGCACAATGCGGCGACCAGCGGGAGCCGCCAATATATTTGGAGCTCTCATGAAAGCGGCCTGCGGGGGAGACCTTTTTGAAAAAAGGTCCTCCTCCGCACCCCCTCCCAAAAACTTCAAATATATTGGCCCTTCGGGCACCATCGAGGTTTCTGGACCCGCCTCGGTTAAATTCGGAAACGGTGCCCCCGCACAGCCCTTTCATGCTTCGTTGCGCCCAATACTGGGCATGAAGGTTTTTGAAAAGGGGCCACAATACGTGGAGGCAGACGGCTATGCCGAAATTTCGGACCGTTGTCGAATACGACGGAACGGCCTACCACGGCTGGCAGCTTCAGAAGGAATTATGCACCATTCAGGGAGAGATGGAGCGCGCTCTGGCCCGGATCGTCGGGAAGCCGACTCGCGTTCATGGAGCGGGCCGGACCGATGCGGGGGTCCATGCGACAGGTCAGGTAGCCCACTTTGTCAGTGATTGGTCCCGCGGAATCGATGAGCTGAAGCGTGGCTGTAACGCCCTGTTGCCAGCGGATATAGCGCTTGTCGGCCTCGACTATGCAGCCGACGATTTCCATGCGCGGCACTCCGCGCACTGCAAGACCTACGTGTATCGCATCCTGAACCGGCCCATCCGCTCCCCTCTCCAGCGCCTCTACGCCTGGCACATCCCGCAAACGCCGGACGTGGACCGCATGGCCGAGGCTGCCCGACACCTCATCGGAACGCACGATTTCGCCGCGTTCGGGACCCCCACGGACGGCACGCCCTCCACGGTGCGGGAGATCCTCAACGCGGACTGGCGCCAGAATTCCGCAGACGGGACACTGAATTTCTCCATTACCGGGACGGGGTTTCTCCGGTACATGGTCCGGGCTCTGGTGGGCACACTCGTCCTCGTGGGCCGGAACAAGCTGAAGCCGGAGCAGTTCCTCGCGGTACTTCGGTCGCGCGATCGATCCAAGTCTGGACCGACCGCGCCTCCCCATGGCCTGTGCCTGGAATCGGTCGAGTACGGCGATTCCGAAGACCGGCCGACTCGGAGCGAGGGCGACCGCCAGAGGGCCTGGGAACCGCCTCTGTCATTACGCAGCAAGACCAAGTCCTCCATGGCTGGAATACAGTTGCATATTGGAACACGAGCTCTCGGAGCTCATCCGGAAGGCCGGAACCAGGCCGAACTCTCCGTCATTCCGACGGAAGCCGGAATCCAGTCCACTATGGCCGGGAGCAGTGGGCAGCGCTCCGATTCTCTCCAGCCTGACAGCACTGGGCCCCGGCTTTCGCCGGGGTGACGAACCCGGAACACGTCGCTGCAATTTCGACATGGAGCACGAAGGAGATCGACCCATGTTTGAGGCGGCATACCTCAAGGCTCTCCGGAAGGGCAAACTTGCTGGCAAGGTCGCGGCGGCAATGGAGATGCTGAGAGACTGTCACGTTTGCCCACGGAATTGCCGGATGAATCGGCTCGAAGGCGAAACCGGTTTCTGCGGTATCGGAGCCCGGGCGATGGTCTCGTCCGCTCATGCCCACTTCGGCGAGGAAGAGCCGCTCGTCGGTTCCGGCGGTTCCGGAACGATCTTCTTCACTTCATGCAATCTCAAGTGCATCTTCTGCCAGAATTTCGAGATCAGCCACCTCATGGAGGGCCAAGAGGCGGACACCCCCACCCTCGGTGGGTTGATGCTCGGGCTCCAGCGGAACGGTTGCCACAACATCAACTTTGTGACCCCCTCCCACGTGGTTCCTCAGATCCTCGAGGCGGTGGCCTGGGCCGCGGTGAGAGGTCTTTCCGTTCCGCTCGTGTACAACACCGGCGGATACGATTCCTCGGAGACGCTCGAGATACTCGACGGCATTGTGGACATCTACATGCCCGACCTGAAAACCATGGACTCGCAGGTGGGCAAGCAGCTCATGAACGCCGAGGATTATCCCGAGGTGGTGCGGCAGGCAATCCGGGAGATGCACCGACAGGTTGGGGACTTGCAGATCGACGACCACGGCATCGCAACGCGGGGCCTGTTGGTTCGCCATTTGGTGATGCCGGAAGATCTCGCGGACACGCGGGAGGCCATGCGGTTTCTTGCCCGGGAGATCTCGCGCAACACCTATGTGAACATCATGAATCAATACCGACCGTGCGGCAGAGCGTTCCAGGAACCTCGCATCAACCGCTCGGTTACCCGGGAAGAATACGCTCGTGCGATATCAACGGCACAAGAGGAAGGTATCGCGAGGCTGGATCAGCGGACCGGCTACAGGCTGCGATTCTTCTGAATGGGGCGCCTATTTGCTCAAGAGCTTCAACGAATTCAGGAACTCATCCAGTTCCGGCCTGCTGGTATCCCCTTTCGGCGTTACCGTGATCACTTGATATAGACGGTTCTTTACCAAAAACATGCGCTGCTTGACCGTAAAATCCTTTCCGTCCGCGGTCGTGCCGTTTACGAGAAGCTCCCGTCCCGGATACCCGTCAAGTTTGATCTTGATTTCCTTGACAAGTGTTCCTTTGACGTTCCGGACCGCACCGTCGCGACCTCCGTCAAGGAGGGTCTCGGGGTCGTTTGACTGAACGTACGTCTCCGGATAGTCTGCATACGCGACAAAACAAGCAATGTCGCCTTGCTCTCCTCCAAAGAGATAGAGAAGGATCTTCCCCGCTTTGGTATCAACCGTTTGACTGGTTTCATTCAGAGTGAGAGGCGTGACCACGGAGAACCGCCCTGCCTCCGAAACGAACTCCCGGCCCAAGGCGAACGACGTTGAGGACGCGAGCAGCACGAGCAGGAACAGGCCGGCCGGAACGACAACCCTTTTCATACCGGAATCCCCCTGAATAGTATTTGGTGCAGCACCATCGTTAGAGTGGCGAAGTATGCGTTTCACCATATCACGGCGTGCATTGGGAATACAACCGGAATTTTACGCAGCACGTTCCGTTGGTGGGATGGAGAACCGCCTACGAGGAGGAGAAAGCTGCGAGCGTCTTGCCCTCACCGCGACGGAAAGCAGCCTCTCCGAGCGGGCTGCGGGAATGGCCATTCACCAGGGCTCCGGCGGTTAGTTCCCAAGAGCCAATCACTTCGCGCGGGGAGCGCCGGTCCTCTTGAGCCAACCAATGTAAAGAAACGGCAACCTTGACCAAAATGAACAGGGCAAGGCCGCCAATCCAATCCGGAAGACAGCACTTGACGGGGAGACCTGTGCTGGGATACGCTCAAGAATGGGATGAAATGAGCGCTCAATCAGCCCGCTGGGGTAGGAGACGCACCATGAAATACAAAGTAGTACTTCAGCATTCAGACGAAGGTTACAGTGTCTCGGTGCCCGGTCTTCCGGGATGTTGGTCACAAGGGGCTACGGAGGAAGAAGCCATTGAAAACATTCGGGATGCGATCCGCGAGTGCTTGGCGGCGGTGAACGACTTGTTCCCTGATGGAGACGTCCGTGAGATAGAGATCGCAGTGTAGCCTGATGGGCAAGATCCCCGGCATAGAACACTTGGCCGCCGTCCGTGCTTTGCAAAAAGCCGGGTTTCGTATCATACGCCAGGGCAAACACATCGTCATGTCTGATGGCTCCAGAATCCTTACTATTCCAACGCCATAATCCGGTAAATGCATATACGATGGGCGGTATTTTCCGTGATGCCGGCCTCACACCCGAAGCATTCAAGGAGCTCTTGTAAGCACCATTCTTGGGAGGCTGCAAGTTCTTTCAGAGACGATTCGAGTGAAACAGAGTAAATAGCAGCAAAGAAATAGCGACTTCCGGGATCAGCGGCTGCCTTCCTGCTCGCTCGATTCCCTTCGGAACAGGTACCAGTTGAGTCCCCTGCCACCGGTGACCTTGAGGTTGACGAGGTTGAATTCCGGGAATGTGGTCTTGATGAATCGGAAAACCTCTTCGACCGTGGCGAACTCGTACGGATAACCGCCCAGCCAGTCGATGGCGTCGGTTTTCCAGCTCATGCCCCGGTGGGATTTGTATTCCCGGACATGCCGTATCGGGTTTTCCCCCTTGGCTACGACCATGGCAAGGTAGGCCGCCATGGCCGGCGGAAGCATCATTGATTTTGCAACGAGCGGGTGAGCATTGTAGAAGCGCTTTACGGCTAGCCAGAACCCGTGTATCCACGAGGCTGATCCGTTCCGGCCGAGGATCTTGTTGTACAGCGCTATGTAGCAGTACCCGCCGGGGTTGACCAACGAAGCGGCCTTTTCAACGGCCCGCCACATGCTGCCCGTGTGGTGAAGCACGCCCCATGAGTAAACCACGTCGAACGTGCCCAGTCCTGCCATGAAATTCCCGTCCAGGACCGATCCCTCGAGCACGGTCCAGTTTGCCGGGCCCCCTGCCCTTTCGTGCAGCGAACGACAACACGCGACGGATTGCGGGTCCACGTCGAAGCTCACGATCCGGTCGGCCTCGAGGCTGAACGCGGCGTACGAGAACAGGCCGCTCCCGCACCCGATGTCCAGGAAGCTCTTTCCCTCGAGATCGCGCATCCCCAGGAATTCCGTGAGGGAAGCCTCGGCGATTCTTACCCGCTCGGCATCGAAGGTTCTCAGGAAATCCTGCCAGTTTCGACCAAACGCGAATGCGAGATCATTTCCCATAGTAAGGAAACCTTGTAATCGTTCACCGCGGAGAGCGCGGAGGACGCAGAGAATGCAGAAAAAATCCAATTTCTTCCGATTGGTTACGTGATGAAGTCCCCCGCAACATCCTGGATTCAGGGTTGGACGCGATGCAATTCCCCTTCTCTGGGGGAAGGACCGCACCTCGCCGAGATTTCAAGAATTCTTACCTCCGCGCCCTCCGCGTTCTCTGCGGTGAGCTCCTCTTTCCCGCTGAACGGTTACGAAACCTCTTGTGCCCGGAGCGGCGGTGCGGCCGAAGCATTCCTCCCTGCCGGCCGGCGAGCCGGGGAATGTGCCGCACGGACTTTTGTCCTCGTTTGAGCCTCCCGAGCATGCCAAAACGGTCCTCGATTGGCAAGGGAAGTATCGAGGGGCCTGAGTAACCATTCAGTTCGGCGGGGCAAAAATCCCCCCAGCCCCCATAGGCGCTAACCTTTGCTTAACTTGTTCGGTTCCAGGAAATTTTCGCCATCCGAATACCCGGAGTTGAAACTCCGGGCTATTATCAGTCGCCCCTTCAGGGCTTGAACAGCAATGTTTTTGTCCCGGAGGGACAGCCGATAATAGCCCGGCACTTCAGT
>Ga0172371_10001234_pt1 | contig 40481 bp, 37 predicted proteins | sample Lak12m_FD_114543 | JGI IMG/M metagenome (GOLD analysis project Ga0172371, IMG submission 114543) | Freshwater microbial communities from Kabuno Bay, South-Kivu, Congo - kab_022012_12m | ecosystem: Environmental > Aquatic > Freshwater > Lake | place: Democratic Republic of the Congo: South-Kivu... | reverse complement strand
TTGCTCCCCCGCGAGGATTCGAACCTCGAACCTTCTTCTTACAGAACCCCTTCTGTTACCAAAAGGACTGGACTATCTCATCATCCCAAATGATTGGACGCTAGGTATATAGTCTCTACACATTTTTATTAGCTCGGGATAAACCTACGCCAAATGACATAGGTGTCCCCCGAATTAGCCTAGTTTTTCATCCTGAATTACTCCAGGAAGCTGCCTACTTAACAGGAAGCCGCTCTACCGTTGAGCTACAGGGGAATGTTAACGAACTTTTGTATTATACTACACGAGAACACCGCCTATCCATCCCATTATCCTTCGCAATAAATTTGTATCGTTAACATAAAATGAAAACACTCCATATTCATGCTTATTCTTTCTTATTTTTTTACTATATTTCTTGTCCTTTGCGATATATGATTTATAGAATTGCTTCAAGGGAATATTTGTTAATTTTGACCAATATATTTTGGCCTTTCTTTCGTTTAAACCATCGTGAAGCCAAATAGCTCCTCGAAATTTCAGGCTTGGTACCTTTCCAAATTCTCGAAACCAATTTATCATAAATTTAACTATTAATGGATCTGAATTTGACAAACAGCATCCTTTGTCAATTTTGGTTCCTTCAGAGGCATAAAACGCAATACCTGCGACAAACCGTTCCCTTTGATTCAACGTCCCTATTTCATTTACGCCTAAGTTGTAAATCTCATTAGTCAAACGGATTCTTTTGTCTATTTTTCGTTGTGCGGCAATTCTGCTTCCTTTTAATGCTCCTTTTTTCTTTGCCAGGTACAATTTTTCAATTTTACTTTCACTTAAAAAAATATCTTTACACCAATCTGAAACTGTTGATTTAGACAATCCAAGCACTTGAATAATTTCATTATAAGATTTGCCTTTCTTCCTCATTTGCTGAGCCTTCAGTTTCAATTCCAATCTTCCATAAAACCCCATATATTTTTATAATAGCAAACCAAGAATAAATCTACTACTTAGATTTCAAATCTAGGTCTAAATTGCAAACGCTTGTTTTATTAAGTATATTTAGATATATAGAGGACATATTATGAAAGGTTGTGTTGCTCTTTTAATGCTTCCATTTCTTATTCCTATAATTCTTGCTGTTGTGTTCATCTTCAAAATTTTCATGAAAGGAAAAAATGAAGGTTGGAAAGGAACAATTCTGGATAAATCACATAATTCAAAACGAGGCAGTTTTGAGGATAGTAAAAAGATAGAACATTTCTATAGTTTCAAAGTTAAAATGATTGACGGGAAAGAACGGAATATTGCAGTATCCTCACAATTCTGGAGCGAGTGCAAGGTTGGAGATGCCATTGAAAAACCAAAAGGAGCAATATTTCCCAAAAAAGTAGTTTAATTGTTATTCAAGGTAATCTTTTAATTTTTTACTTCTACTTGGATGTCGAAGTTTTCTAAGTGCTTTTGCCTCTATTTGTCGGATACGTTCCCTGGTAACACCAAAAAGTGCTCCGACTTCTTCTAGCGTACGTGGTTTCCCATCCTCAAGTCCAAACCGAAGGATAAGCACTTTTTTCTCACGGTCAGAAAGTGTGGTGAGTACTTCTTCCATGTGTTCTTTTAACAGCTGTTTACTTGTCTGGTCATATGGAGTCGGACCTGGATCTGAAATGAAGTCACCAAGATGACTGTCTTCTTCGTCGCCAACTGGCGTTTCAAGACTCGTTGGTTCTTGGGATACTTTCATAATTTCTCGAACTTTTACCACATCCACTTCCATTGCTTTTGCAATTTCCTCTGGGAATGGTTCACGACCGAGGTCCTGCATCAGACGCCTTGAGATTCTCGCAAATCTATTAATTGTCTCAACCATGTGGACAGGAATTCGAATCGTCCGTGCTTGGTCAGCAATTGCTCTTGTAATTGCTTGCCGAATCCACCATGTCGCATATGTACTAAACTTATATCCTTTTCTCCAATCGTATTTTTCAACTGCACGGATGAGCCCTTGATTCCCTTCTTGAATAAGGTCAAGCAAACTCATTCCACGGCCAATGTACTTTTTTGCAATGGAAACAACAAGCCGAAGGTTTGATTCCGTTAGCTTCCGCTTCGCTTTTCTATCCCCTTTTTCATACCTTTTTGCGAGATATATCTCATCTTCAAATTTAAGAAGCGGTATGCGGCCGATTTCCTTAAGATACATCCGAACTGGGTCGGATACCGGCTCTGCGCTAGATGAGGCAAGTGCTTCAATCTCTTTTTCAAGTTCCTCGATGCTTTTCCCAGCCTCTTTTTCAACATCAGCGGACGTTGTTTCAAATACATCTATACCAAGACGGATAAGTTTATCATAAAGGAGATCAATCTCAGTTATGTGATCTTCAGGTTTTGGGAAAAGATATAGGATGTCTTCTTGGGAAATGAAGCCATTTTCCTTTCCTTCTTTAAGAAGCTCTTCGACACTAACAATAGATTTAACTTTTGCCATATATGTACCGCGAGTCTTTGTCACAAACAATTCGTAACAAATGACTTCGATTGTTACAATCCCGATTACTGGGAAAACTAGGCGTAGTATATCAGATTCGCTCGTGCTTTTCTAGCGTGGTAAATGCGGATGTCAATTTCACAAGCTCCTGTTGAAGGGCCTCTGTATCCTCTTCTTTGCTTATTTTGATTTTTTCCGTTACGTCGCGCATCTTTCTTCTGAGGATGCTTTTCTGTACTTCTTTAAGCGTTTTACTCCATTCCTTTTGGTATACATCCGGATCCTCAGTAAACGCAGAAATATCCCAGAGATATGCCTCATCAAAGACAGGAAGAAGTTCTTTTGGAACCGTGTGAGCGAATTCAGAAACAACAAACACTGTGTCTTGTTTCATATATGAATCCATCTGTTCCATCACTCGTCGGACTCCCATATGTTTCAAAGACGCAACTGACACACGTTGCATAAAATCTGCATGAAACGTCTTGGTGTCACCCTGCAGAAGAAGTCCTAGTAAATACAGCTCTAACCGTTCAGGTCCTGAGATGGAAAAACTCTCGTCTTTGGGAACATTGGTATTTCCCCTTAACAGTTCAATCGGACGTTTTACCTTTTTCATACCATCAACAATAATTTCTTCTGAAACGCCAAATGCTTCCGCTGCTTTTTTTACATAGTGACCCTGCACAATCCCATTTTCAATTTTTGTAAGAATAGGAAGCAGCTCTTCGCTTGCTTTTTGTTTTCCAAATGCGCTCGTTAAATCGAACCGTTTTTTAGCAGACTCTATAAAATAATCATAAATAGGGATCGCGTTTTTCAATGCTTTTTTAAGTCCCACCTCATCTTCCCGAGCTGCTTCATCTGGGTCTTTTCCCGTTGGCATGACTGCAACTCGCATATCCATTCCAACGCCCTCGCCAACATCTATGCCGCGTCTGGCTGCTTTGTCTCCCGCCATATCACTATCAAGGGCAAATATGACACGTTCCGTGTACCGTTTTAACAAGTGAACGTGTCCTTCAGTTAGGGCTGATCCTTTAATGGCAACGACATTGGATACGCCAACCTGGAATGAAGAAATGACATCTATTTCCCCTTCCATGAGCACTGCCTCTCCGGCTTTCACAATTGCATCATGCGTGACATCAAGTGCGTAGAGTACATTACTTTTACTGTACACTGGCGTTTCGGATGTGTTTATGTATTTTGCTTCCTTTATCGTTGGGTCCAGTACACGACCAGAAAATCCAACAACATTTCCCCGGTGGTCTTTTAAGGTGAACATAAGCCTCCCACGAAACCTATCATACATTCCGCGATTGCCTAGAAGTACTAATCCTGCTTTTTCAATGACCCTATCGTCATACTGCTTTTTTTTCAAATATCGATATAATCCCTCCCAATTATTCGGACTGTAGCCAAGTGAAAATGTCCGAATTGATTTATCTGTTATTCCCCTATTCCGAAGATATAGAAACGCTTTTTCTCCAAGAGGGTGCTTGGTTAATATATAGTGGTAGAATTCACTGGCCAGATGATTGATTTCATAAAGTGTTTCCTTTAATTTCCGTTCCGGTGAGTCTGATTTCTTTTTGGAAAGCGTAACACCAGCGCGTTCAGCTAGTTCTTCAAGGGCCTCCGGAAACTCCATATGTTCGTATTCCATGACAAAATCAATGACAGATCCCCCTTTACCGCATCCAAAACAATGGAATACCTGCCTATCCGGAGATACCATAAATGACGGAGTTTTTTCGCTATGAAAGGGACAAAGCCCCTTGAAGTTACGACCTGCTTTTTTTAACGTTACCTTTTCACCGATGATATCGATGATATTTAACTTTGATTTCACTTCATCTGCATCGCCCATACCCATACACCTCTCAAAATGAATCGTACATTACTCGTATGGGAAGAATACCATAATCACAAAGAATTTCAAATAATAATAGGTAGGGGGAATTTCTTTTTCCGATACTCCACGTACATACGAATTGTTTCCCCATGGTCAAATGCATATGCGTCCCACGGGAGAAGTTTGTCAAATGGGATCCATTCCACCCTTGATGATTCCCAATCTTTTTCTCCTACCTTTTTTATGGGTTTAACAATAAACTCGATTGTAATATTCTGGCGGTCTTCGTGGGGACGATGAGGACCTGTGTTGATTTTGAATAACTTTTCCACTTTTCCCTCCCACCCGGTCTCTTCTTTAAGCTCCCGAACAGCACACTCGGATGCTGTTTCATCCCTCTCAAGAAACCCTGCAGGTAAGCTCCATTTTCCGGTTTCCAAAATTGGGCCGTCTCGCTTTTCCAAAAGCAAACATCCGTCTTTTTCAACCAGCATGTGGACAACAACATGTCGAAGGAATGCTTTCCCGCCGTCTTCAAATGCACAGGTAATCATAGACTTATACTCCAATTGTTCCAGCTATTTTTTGCATTGATGTAAGGCAAATGTCAATAAATTTCTCAAGGGGAATATTTAATCCTTCAGGCTTACCACATTCCGCGACTTCGTTCCTTCTGGTTCCGGCTGCAAATTTCGGCTCTTTCAAAAACCGCTTTACAACAGAAGTTGTTTTTACATCTGCCAGTTTCTTTGAGGGATAAACGTATGCAACTGCCATAATAAGTCCAGTCAAACTGTCTGCACAATAGATTGCCCATTCGGCTTTATTAGACGGAATGATCTGAAAATGCGATGCTGCATGCGCATGAATTATCTTTTCAACCACCGGAGATATTACAAGTTGATATTTTTTTAATGCTTCTTGAAGTTTTAATGGATGGTCACTTTTAAACTCTCCTCCATAATCAATGTCGTGGATAAGACCAGCAAGAAGCCACTCTTCTTTTGATGGTTCGTTCATGTCCATCTGGTTTTGAGAAACTAAATATTCATATATACCATCCATACATGCTTCAACAGCAAGTGAGTGATTGAATATATTCGGTTCAATCTGTTTTTGTAATGCATCGATGAATTCTTGCCTTGTTGACATGCGAGTATTATTTTTTCATTTTCCTATATATTTCCGTATTTAACGGTATTGACTGACACGGAGATATGGTCATATGTCCCCGAGCAAGCGCTTGAACATCCGTATCTTTCTCACCTAGATTTGTCGACCTGTCGCTAATTGCATAGCTAAATCTCTTAGCTCGTTTGTCTATGTGCATAATCGGCCATAAGGTATATATATTTTTCAAAGGACGTACGAATTCAATGACCTCGGTTGATTGTTGTGGGATGTTAATATTTATAATATCCGCTCCCCAATTTTTGTGCGTCATGGTCTTTATAATGCTTTCATATGCATTTTTTCCCGGATGCAGCAGATACGAAGAAAAATCGTCTTGAATGGAGTGATTCCGAAAATGGTACTTCGCGGGAGTATCCCAACTTACGGCAATTGCCATTTTTGAAATGCCCAGATTTATTCCATGAACAGCCGCCGAGAATGTGCCTGAAGAAAGCAGGCACCCACCGATATTTGCTCCCCAATTGATACCGGAGATAATATAATCGAAGGGTTTTGGAGATACTTCTTTGACAAGTTCCATGGAATCAATAGGTGTTCCTTCTATCCAGAACGCCTGTATTCCATCGACAGTTGTTTCACCCCACTCACCCTCTGACTGCAAAGATTTAAATCCTCCCACCCCGCTTTGCTGTTTTTTCGTCCCTGAAACAGTAATATTAAAATCTTTTTTAAGTAATGAAATGAGGACCCGTGTTCCTAAGGAATTATATCCATCATCTCCAGTAAGCAATATGTTTTTCATTTCCACATGACTAATTAGCTTAATTACTTGTATTATATATGAATAACTGAGTAGTATAGCACTAGCACTATGAGGAGATACTTTCACCCATCTGTTGATCCCCTACTAATGTTGCCTTACGGATCAATGTTTTATGCAACAGTAATAAGTAATAGTATGTATCCAACAATGGTTGCCGGAGATGTTGTCCAAGTGTCGAAGGAACCAATTCATTCATTGTGTGTTGGCGATATTATTCTGTTTGTGGACGTTATACGCGAACAAATTGTTGTCCATCGAGTCACGCAGATACATAAAAAAAATAAAAATAGATTTCTCATCACAAAAGGTGACTATGCACCTCAAAATGATAGCGTCAAAATTAATGCCCGTGTGTATATTGGAAAAGTAACTCGGATACGGAAAACACTACGTGGTTATGTTAATAAATTTCTCCTGATGATAGGTACGTAGAAAATTAGTCACATCCCGTTCGATTTCCTTTTGAGGAACATGATATGTATTAGATAATTTTAGAATTATTTCTTCTTTTGTAGTTGGCTTAGACACTATTTCCCAAATATACCCAGCTGTGTCATTAAGCTGTCTGAAATAATGCTTATTTTCTTCAAGAATAACCCAACCGGAATGTATTTTTTTTGAATAAACAGAAGGGCTTTGTTGATATCTTTTCTTTCCATTCATGACAATAACTTTTTTCTTCTATTTGAAAAGACGGCAAAAAAATTTTAGTCTCCTGCTGTAGCGGAAGCTACTATTTTAATTCTTTTATCCTTCGGTTTCACGTACGTTTTTTTAGATTTCATATATCTACTCCTTTACAGTATTATCAGTGTAATGCATTTATGCTATTCTTTCAAGAATTTGCATAATCTGGATTTCAAAATAGAAAAAGGCCGCAACAAATTTGAACGATATACTGTCTTATCTTGAACTGCCGCTACGTGGAATTCATGCCGACGGGATGCACAGGCTATGCACCTGTCTCCGCACTGATAATGATAATTTTTGTAGCAACTCCAGGTCTTTTCCAATGGAATATTGTATTTTTCTCCAAGGGAAATAAGCTCTGATTTTGGTATCCAGTGACCAATTTCCTTTTCAAAAGGTAGGGCGCATATTTGCCATGAATAATCATGCGTCGTTGCGCATGCGGATAATTGCATGGTGCGCAATGAAGTAAACGATTGTTGAGATAAAACTGTCCCGTCTCCTGGAGCAACTCCATGGAAAATAGTGCGGATACGAATGTGCTTCGTATTCTCTAAGTACTTTGCGTATGACAAGCCGTATAACGGATATGTCCAGGTAAACTCACTAAAATTAGGCGACGTATGCTGTGCGGTAATTTCCTCGATATGTGTCAATAATTCATACGGGTGATAATATTGATGTGGTTTTCCTGTTGCCGTAAGCATTCCAACTTCTGGTGGAGGGAGCGGGGCAGTAAAAACATGAATAGGTTTTGCGCGAGTAGGATAGCGTTTTTGGAAATAACGAGAAAAATATTTCACATGTCCTATCTCTTTTTCTGCTCTCCCTTGTTGACGATTAAGAAAAAGCGGATAAACGACGTATCCATGCTCACGAAGAAGCAATTCCCACACCACAGTTGAATCTAAACCACTCGATGCAAGCAAAATTACTGGTGTATTGGCTTTTGGCAGTCTGACAACATACCCTCGCTTTGTTAAAAACTGCTTTTCTATAGATTCAATTAGCCCTGCATCTTCATATGGACGGCCCAATAATTGATGCATAAATAGTTCCTTAGAGATTGTTTTATGGTAGTGCTTCATATACGTGTTCTACAAAATACGTGTGAGCTGTTCTTCATGTACGTCATTTTCTAATACATCTGTTGATGCAATAACTACTGATTTATATACGTACGCATATATTTTTTTCTTTTTATTATATCTTTCTAACAATTGATATATGTGAGTATCGTGCGAACCAAAATTGATTACGACATGTCTTGCAACAAGTAAAACGTGGGATATAAACCTATCTGTTTGAAAAATTCGTGGTATTACATTCATGTTAAACACGTCAATAAATGCCAGGTCATATTTCCTACTTCCGCAAGACAAAATATATTCATACCCGTCTTGTTCGTATATGCTAATGTGGGGGTATTGGTCAATATGAAAGAATCTTTTTGCAATGTTGATCATCGCATGAGATGTTTCGAAAAGATCCACATGAATAGTATCAGATTGTTGAGACATCGTAATCGGGACTGCTCCTCCCCCTCCGCCTATCACTAAGACATTTCCCTGATTGATGGACGGAAATTTGATAAGGATTCTTCGAAGAATATCAAAATACATCCATCGTTTTTGACTCTTCAAATATATACACGATTGATACCAGTTACTCCCTAGACACTGAAGTATTCGATGACTGTCAAAATGCCTTGTTGGATAAAACGTATCATGGACTTCATACAAAATACCATGCTCCTTGAACACTTTATACCTAACACTAATTCCGTCAAGGTATACGCTGCCAAAAATAAAACCGATCCCGATAGCTAAAAACACAACTACCCCATCACGCGCGTTACCATCCTGAAAAATAATCAAAAGCAAACTCAAAACAATGAAACATACAACAACATACCTACCGCGAATATGGAGACCTGGTAACCATGCGATCATAAAATACAATAATATGGGCAGGGATATCTATAAAATCGAATTTGGCATGATGTTTGTTTGTTCACTACGCCATATTGTGTTTTTATCCAGAAAATGGAAAGCGCAAAATGTACTTTGAGTAAAAAAATTAGCCACCGAATTTTCAATACATTATTTTGATAACTTCCAATCAAAGACTTTTGTTTTATTTTTTCCATTTAATCCATTTCTCCTTAATAACTGTATCCAGGTTTACGTTAAAATGTTTCGCAAGCAAGAGGATGTGGCAGAGAACATCTCCCACTTCTCCCTCAAAATCTTCTCGCACTTCTTCTATTTTTTTCCCTTTCATCCGTGCTCGCCCCTTCAACATAAGATATGCCTGTGTCAACTCACCGATTTCTTCCTGAAGCTTAAACACGAACCAATCCGCATCCCGATCGATATTGAACTTCTTGGAATAATTTTTTGATACCCCCTCTACATCATCTGACAATTGCTGAATATCCATAATATTTTATTATTGTGTTTGTTCTATCTTTTTGCGGAGGAGACAGGACTCGAACCTGCGAGGGATTGCTCCCGTACGCTTTCCAAGCGTATGCCGTAGCCACTGGGCCACTCCTCCATAATTTGTTACTAATGCACCTTGCGCTCTTGTGCAGAGTCGAACTGCAATCACAGCCTTCGGAGGGCCGCATTCTATCCATTGAACTACAAGAGCGTGTTATCCAATTTTTGACAAGTCCCCGTGTATCACAATCGGTTCCATTGCGTGCATTTCTGATGCGTAATTCATGTCAGGGATGGGATATAAAGAATATATCTTTTTCCGTAATCCGAATGCATACCCCATCTCTAAGAATGTATTTCCTCCTATATATCCATCAATACTTTTTTTTGGATAATTCAAAATAAGGATCGCATCTGAACGTTCGATATTTTTAAAATGCCTCCGGATAAAATCAAATTCGATTTTTGCCGCTATCAATTCATCTTTTGTTATCCCAGGCCTGCTTTCTACCGGTGGCTCTTCATCGGTCCCAAGCGGCACGATAACCGTATGCCCACGCGTTTCAAGCGTTTCTTTAACATGACGCATTTCCTTATAAAAAAACATGCTTCCACAAATTGCTATATTCATAAGCGGTGAGGGCGAGATTTGAACTCGCGTGAGACTTTCGTCTCCCATGGTTTTCGAGACCAGGCAGTTTAGCCACTCCTGCACCTCACCCTCAATTATCTGTAATGTGGCGCTCCCGCGCAGAATCGAACTGCGATCAGAGGTTCCGCAAACCTCTATTCTATCCGTTAAACTACAGGAGCTGATGGGTGTATTTTACTACGAATACCCACTAAACACTACGATTGGGGTTTCTCGAGGGGTACCTTTTTTGATAGCCATGACGCGGCATTATCCACCCACGTTTTCTCAGGCTGTTCCCGAAAAGCAATATATTGCCGTACTGCTTCCTTAACCTTCTCCTTGTCCATAGCACCCAAAAGGAGGATTATCCTTGATCCGACGATTGGCCTAAGTATTAAAAGATTTTGCCCCCACTGCTCCTCAAACCAAAACTCGGCTAGTTCTTCATACCGATAAAAGTGTCCAGCGCTTTCAATCCCAAGATTGGAAATCGTATGTTTGACATCTTCAGGAGGGACAGTAGAAAGTACGTATACCAAAAACACTATCGACAACACTGCTCCAACCAAAACAAATTCCCGCGCAAATACAAGAATAACAGTTAAAAGAAATACAATTGCGCCAATATTGGTAAAATATTCCTTATCACGACGTTTAAATAACCTTGAAGGAGATGACCAGGAAAGTGTTATTTCCTCTTTTGGGGCAGTATCTGTATCCATGTGTTCAGTATATACCACCACTGGGAAAATTTGTAGTCTTATCTAATTGATATTTTCTTAAACTCCTGAAGTGCGTCCCCTGCTATCCAATGGGCTGTTTTGTTTTCTGATTTCAACAGTGCTTTTGTACACGCTGTTGCCTTTGTCATGCAGTCTTTATTCCGTTTTCCGATTTGCCTCAACGCCCAATTTACTGCTTTTTTTACATATTTCCTGCTGTCTGTTGACTCACGAAGAATAATCGGAAAAAACTGATCAAATTTCTGGTCATCTGCGTTCTTATCGTGAACTGCAAGGACAGCCATGAGGACAAATCCTGCACGCTTTACAAATTCTCGTCCGTCGCCTGACCATTCAGTTGCTTTGTGATATGCAACGGGTGTTTTATAAAAAAGATTCAAACACACTTGATCGCACACATCCCAGCTGTCAAAATCAGAAACCCATCCATTCATCTGCTTCTGTGTTATAAGACGCGCGTCATCAATGAGCGCTGCCAAAATCCGTGCCTCATGGATACCGTTTTTCCATAATTCTTGGGCGCATATGTGATTTTTTCCTATTAATTTGGCAAGTGTCCGGAGAAACGGCATGGAGATGCCAAGGGTCTTATTGGAATTAATACCAAACCGCGCCATGCCAGCGATATTCTTTGCATTTTTCTGTTTCTGTAATTGACGAATTATTTCTTGAGACGTCATACGGAATTCTGAAGTTTTCCTGCAACCCAACCGCTTGCCCATGCCCAGGATAGATTATATCCACCTATATCCCCATCAACATCAATAATTTCTCCTGCAACATACAACCCTGTAACTTTTTTTGATTCAAGTGTGTGTTCTTGTATTTCTTTTGTGTCGATGCCACCGGCAGTAAATTCTGATTCATTCCATCCACGCGTTTCCGTGACACGAGCTGTATAACCAGTAAGTGTCTGGACGAGATGATCTATTTCCTCATTTGTAATGTCACTCGCTAGTGTATTTTTTTCCAAATGACTAGTCTCGCACGTTGCGTGAGCTGCCTTTTGTGTCAATAGACCATATAAACAATGCGACACCAGAAGCGTAGGATGTTGCCTTAATCGTTCTTTTATTATGTTCTTTGCATCCTCTTGTGATGCGTTCGGAAGAAAAGATAATCCAATAGATGTGTCATGTTTCCTTTCACGATTTATACGGATGGAGATTTCTCTACTTATGTCAAGGATGGCGGGTCCTGAAAAACCATATTGAGTAAACATAACATCCCCTATTGTAGATCCTGATTTTTTATCACCAATATACGCAGTTATCTGCATGGTCATTTTTTCTCCCTGGAGGAGGTGTGAAAGTGAATTTTTGGATACAAGTGACACCGCGCTTGGAACCGGCAGAATAATGGTGTGATGAAGTTTTTGAACCAATTCGTATCCAGATCCATCAGATCCCAACGCAGGATATGTTTTTCCACCCGTTGCGATAATACAAAATCGAGACGAATAACCTTGTTTATTTGTATTTACCATCCAAACATCAGATTGTTTAGATAAACTCACAACTTTTGTTTCAAAAAATATGTTTATTCCATTTTCAATTAATTTATTTACGAAAATTTCTCGAACTGTTTTTGCATGATCAATAATAGGAAACATTTTTCCCCGATCGTTTTTTTTCTCTTCATACAGTTCAATCCCTAGCGATGAAAAAAATTTGATACCATCATCATACCCAAACTGGTTAAGAATTGAATTAATAAATTGTTGATCGCCATGAAAATATTTTGTTGGATTATTTTTTAAATTACTATTGGTAAGATTCCCCCTTCCTGCTCCGGAAATAACAAGTTTTCGTCCAAGCTCAAATGTCTGATCAATAATCGCAATTGAATATTCTGGATGGTGATGTTTAGCTGAAAACGCTGCCATCATGCCAGCGGGTCCTCCGCCGATTATGATAACGTCAAAAAATGTAGTATCTGATTTCATAATACCTATAGCGGAGCATGCGGGTCTGGAACCCAAATGTCCTTATAACTCCACGTCTAATATTGTATCAAATCTGAAAGGCTTTATCCTTATAACTGCAAGTTTCCGTGTCTCTAAGGTGAAGCTAAATGAGACAAATGAGACACTGTAAAAAGGTTACTACAAAAAAGGGGTGTTGCGTATTTACGCTAACTAGCGTAATATGTAGACATGGCACAATCATTGACCGATAAACAGAAACAAGTCCTCTCTAAAATTACCGAGCTAACTGATAAAAATGGTGCACCACCCACGCTCGAAGAGATCAGAATTGCCCTAAATTACCCCCAGATTAGCTCCGTTCAACGCCATACAGACGCATTAAAAGAGAAAGGGTATCTTGACCAATCAGTCCGCAGCCTTTCCCTGTATCGAATCCCCAATATCGACTCCATTTTTACTCTCAGAAATGAGCAACTGGATCTACTTGACGCAAAACCGGCCGTTACCTTTTTTCGTGACTTATTATGGGCAGAAGCCAGGAGGTTAGGAGTCCCTTTGGCTAAAATAAACATTTCTCTTTGGACAAGTGTGCCAGATGGGGGTATTGACGCCTCAGTTACCGAAAGCATTGTGGAACCACTACAGGCCAGTGGTTTGATCAGAACCGGAGTAAACGGGTTCCAAATAAAAACAGGTAATTCGTTACAACCATGGCAGAAAGCACAAATAAAAAAAGAGCTGTTTGGAGAACGTACCCCAAGCAAAGAAAACCTAGGAGATAGTGTCCGTAAATGTCTGAATCAGAATGGAGTGTATACATTAGTATGCTTCGGCATTGAATTCGCTGAAAATCAACTCACACAGACGCTAACACTTTTGACTTCTTATTTTAAGGACTGTGGATATGAAAACCCCAGAGTAGAAGCGTGGGGACAGAGCACCATTATTGGTTTTACTCAACTATTTCCTTCCTTGGTATTGCAGCTTCAAGGATTTGACCAATCTCAGTTCCAAACACATAAAAGTTGGACCCGGCAGGATGATATGCAGAAAGACTTCAAGGCTGGTAAAACTCAAGATGACTTGATCACTGGTCTTCAAACAGTGCTTCGGCGTAATGATCAGGCGGTTCACGTTCGAGTTTTAGCAGAGCCGGGTACCGGGAAAACGCGATTGGTTTTAGAGGCAACAAAATCTGATGACTTGATCCCACTTGTTATCTATTGCGATACACCAGATAAATTTAGAGATTCTAATCTCATGAATGAAATTATTAAAGAAGACAATGGTTTTTCTGTCCTTCTAGTCATTGATGAATGTAACGCCGATAGCGTGTCGTACATTTGGAACAAGCTTAAAAATCTCGGACCTCGTATCAAAATGGTTACTATTTATAACGAGCACGAAAGTCGTTCCGGAACAACGGTTTACTTCGATGCCCCTATTTTGGAAAAGGATCAAATAAGCGGCATCATACAAGAATACTCAATACCGAAAGATCAGGCGGATAGATGGTCAGAATTATGCAGCGGTTCTCCTCGGGTAGCACATGTGATTGGTTGGAATTTAAAGAACAATCCGGAAGATGTCCTAAAACCGCTCGACACAGTAAATATTTGGGATCGTTACATTATCGGAGGCGATGATCCTCAAGATGCCGACGTAAAGCAAAGAAAAATCGCTTTGCAGTATATTGCTCTTTTTAAAATGTTTGGGTTTGGAAGAATGGTAATAAATGAAGCTCAAGCAATTGCCAAAATGGTGGCCGAAGCTGATCCTCAAATCACATTTCCTCGATTCCAACAAATTGTTAAAAAGTTGAGAGAAAGAAAAATTCTCCAAGGAGAAACTACCCTTTACGTCACGCCAAAGGCATTACACATTCACCTTTGGAAAGAATGGTGGAACACGTTTGGTAACGGTTTTGATTTTGGAGAGTTTTCTACAAAAATCCCCGATTCCTTAAGAGAATGGTTTTATGAAATGTTCGTTTATGCAGCGGAATCGGAAGCTGCTTCTACTATTGTTAATGAGTTGCTTGGAGAAACTGGTCCATTTCAAAATGATGATTATCTCAAGACAAGGTTGGGGTCTGAATTTTTTTTAGCTCTCACAGAGGCAAATCCCGAAGCAGCTCTTAAATGTCTTCAAAAAACACTAGCAACATGGGGTAAGGACGAACTTTTCCGTTTGAAAGAACCGCGTCGAAACTTTGTCAGAGCATTAGAGAGAATTGCTGTCTGGAAGGCTTTATTCCCTGACGCTGCTCGGCTATTACTTTCCCTAGGTGAAGCAGAAAATGAAAATTATGGAAATAATTCAAGCGGGACATTCACAGGACTTTTTTCTCCAGGTCCTGGAGGAGTTGCACCCACCGAAGCTTCTCCGAAAGAACGTTTCCCTGTTCTACAAGAAGCTATAAGTTCCGACTCCAAAGAAAGAAAACTACTTGCCATTAACGCATGTGACAAAGGGTTGGAAGCTAACCATTTCGCTCGTGTGGTAGGACCAGAATATCAAGGACTTCGATCTGCCCAATTATGGCGTCCTAAAGACCGCAACGAGATGATGGATGCTTATAGCAGAGTTTGGAAGCTCCTATATTCAATAGTGGACAATTTGTCCGGTGATGAACAAAAAAAAGCAATTGAAGTTCTTACGAATAACGCTCGCAGTTTAACAGCCGCGCCTGAGTTGGCAAAAATAATAATACCTAACATTACCGATTTGGCTAGCAAAACATACGTTGATAAAAAAGAAATACTTGAGACAGTAGAAACCATTCTACATTACGGTAAAAAGGAACTAACTCCAGAGATTATGCAGGCGTGGCAAAAACTACGTGATGATTTAGTTGGCAAAGATTTCCCTTCTTTAATGAAGAGATATGTTGCCATGGATTTACTTGAGGATAAATTTGATGAAGGTGGAGAGAGAGTTGATAAAGCAGAAAAGCCTATTCAGGAACTTGTACGACAAGTGATTTCCGATAATGAGCTGTTAAAACCTGAATTATCTTGGTTGGTTACCCCTGAAGCTAAAAGTGGATACAGATTTGCTTATGAATTAGGAAAACAAGATAAAGATTTTTCTCTACTTTCTCTTTTGCTGGATGCACAACGAGCTGTAGCCGAAAATGAAAATGCGAGTGATTACTTCTTGGGTGGATACTTGAAAGCACTATTTGAAAGAGACACCAGTCGATGGGAATCTCTTATGGATGAACTTGCAGAAGACAAAATACTTGCAAGATGGGTTTCTGGCCTTACTTGGCGTTCTGGAGTATCAGATCAGGCAGCTCTTCGTATATTAAGTCTTGCAAAAAAAGGCGTCCTAAAAGCTTATCATTTCAGAGTTTTTGGACTAGGAAGTGTAATCAGTAATTTGTCTGAAGATGTGTTCAAGCAATGGATAGAATTTTTGTTAGACAGTTCTGAAAATTATGCTACTTCAATCGCATTAGATTTATATCATTTTGTTTATATTAGAAAAGATTCAAAATATACTCTACCCAAGGAGCTTACACTTCGTCTACTCACCCACACTTCTTTATTTACACAACCAAAAGAAGGAAGACGTGATCAAATGGATGATTTTCATTGGCAAGAAATAGCTAACAGGTTTATAGAATTATATCCAGATAATAGCCTTGATTTAATTGACGTAGCTTTAAAACATTTTGGGGAAGATGGCACAATATTGGAGGGATATCGGTCCCATGCTCTCTCTGTGATTAATGCTATTTCACAAAAATATGCTAGAGAGGTTTGGCAACTTGTCAAGAAATATCTTGGTCCCCCAATTGATGCAAGAGCATATCACATAAAAGAATGGTTGAGAGGGGAAGGCTTTTTTGAAGAAAAAGAAGGAACGCTCACTTCTTTTACTCCCGACATGGTTTGGCAGTGGGTTGATGAAGATAAGGAAAAAAGAGCATGGTATTTAGCAAGTTTTGTTCCAAAAGTTTTATTTAGACAGGAAGGGAGAATTTGTTGGGCTCGTGAAGTATTAGTTAAGTATGGAGATCGTGAAGATGTCCAAAACGAACTAATGTCAAACTTCTCTTCTGAGGGTTGGTCGGGTCCCGCAAGCCAACACTATCAGCAAAAGAAAGATGGACTCCTTGCGTTTAAAGACAAAGAAGATAATGAAAACGTCAAGCGCTGGATTGATCGCTTTGTAATTGGACTTGATAAACAAATAGAACACGAAAAAATAAGAGAAGAACGACAGGGTTTCTAATTTTTCAGTGAAGATAAATGTGGATTATTTATAGTTCAATCGATTTTCCATCTTTATCACTAATCGTGATCTTTATATCCGACTTCTTCTTGGGATACTTTTTAAGAAATTCTTTATTATCACTTGTTAAATAAATTGTGTAATACACCGACCCATCTTCCCTCTTTAGATCATGACCTATGAGCAAACCTTCTCTCTTGAGTTTTCTTACTGTTGAAGGATGAACTCCATAATCATCTTTAAATTCCCAATCTCGTATAACCACATCATACCCATAGTCATCTTCAAGTATCGCAAGTGGAACGGTCCCTGCTTTTAGATTTCTTTGGCAATCTCCACATCTAATTCCTTTTAAATCCCACCAGGTATTATTACCGGAAATTGATTCATGACACACGCCACAGGTATAACCCTCTTTTCCGTCATTGAGAAAGAATCCATCTGGTTCTTTTTCAAGTCGTCGCTTTCGCGTGTTTTCAATACCATCGAACTCTCCGAGAAGACGTGCCATTTGGACTACATTGGTGTGCACGTATTTTTGTCTTTTTGCCTCATCTATCTTTGGTTTAGGTTTCGTTTCTTCTTTTTTTCCGGCTAACTTAAGCATGTCTTCTTCCTGCTCATATCCTTTCAGTTTTCCTTCCAGGAAGCCAAGTCTATACATAATACTGTTAGATAATAATCGCCAATTTGTATCCTCCAATGTATCCTTTATTACCTTCTCTAATTCAAAAGAACTAATCCTATCTTTTCGGGATGAATCAGAATCCTGAATAGTAAAAGGGACAATCACATATTGTCCTATTTCTGGTTTATCGAAGGATAATTTGATATATTTTGCTTTCTCTAAAGACTGGATAAGCAATTTTTCCAATTCTATAATTGTTGTCTTTTTAAGTTGCAATGATCGTTGATAAACTGGACTTTCATATTTTTGTCGTTCTTCCTCACGAATTATACTTGCAACTTCCATCGCCTCCATTTGCTCTATGTATTCTTGACCAGATTTATCATCCAGAACAAAGTCCTTGCGATAGGTTTCCAGAAGCTTTTTATGTTTTGCTTCTTTCTCTTCCTGTTCCTTTCTGGACTTTTCAAAATCAGTAATATATTTTTTAGAATAGGAACACTTAGTACAGGAATCGATAAATATTAAAAGATCTTTATTAGGTTTCTTTACCGTGTTTTTCAAAGGTGATTTGCACTTGGGACAGCGAGGTTTTTCGTACTCCCATTCTGACCCATCTTCATATAATGCTTGTCGTTTTTTACATTTGAGGCATTCAAACATAAAAAGAACTTTTGAATCAGGTTCAAACGACCCAAGTAAATCTTTCGAAGTAACTTTAGTGGAGGAATGACATTTTCTACATAGAACTCCAAGAGGAGGAATCGCTTTGTCGTATTTTTCTTGAACGAGTTTATCTTTCTCTGTCCATTCTTTGATCCGTTCTACTTTATGCCGATACCGTTCTCCTTTTATTCCAAAAAGCATCATATTGAGGCATTTATTTATTTCTTGATTGAATTTTTCATCGGTATATTTGGGGAACTCTTTTTTCCTACTTTTAATGAAGCCGTTCTTTATAGACCAGTAATAATCGAGGCATTCTTCAATGGTATGAAGATCATAGAGGTCGATGTAATATTGGTCATCTTTAAGGTAATCCACATTTTTTAATTATTTCTCAAACTGTTTCACTGCGTTTCTATACTTACAAAAATCACAATCAGAACCAGATTGAGGCAATTGACTCCCTTTTAAGCATTCAATTGCTTCTAGAATTGTATTCTCTACCCATGAATCATTGCCAATATATGGAATAATTTTAATATCAAATTCCAATTTGGCATCAAATGCTTCCCTATCTGTATTCCCATTGCAGTAAACAAAATAGCCGGTAGAAGAAACTGTATAGCCATTCTTTCTAAACAACCACTGGTAAATCTCCATCTGCCGCTTATATCCGATCTGCCATTCAGCGTCGAGAGTTACTTCTTCCTCTTTTGAAGTTGCTTTATAATCAACGATTATCCATTCACCATTCGGCTTAACCCACACATCATCTACACCTCCAGTTACTACCACATTTTCTCCATCAATTTTGAATGTAATACCAGCTCTAAGGGAATCTCGCCATTCATTGATCTTTTCATGAGATAAAGGCACCGCATCAATGCCGTATTTTTTCATCAAGGGATGTGATGTTCCATCAGCTCGATGAATATCGAATTCTTTCTTCAATAGCTTGTCTACGGCAGAATTTAGCGAGAACGGATACCCGGGTGGCTGAGCAACACCAAGTTTACGATCGAGGTAGAAACACCGAGGACAATTGATAAATAAATCAATCTTTGATCTGCTCAAACGAAATAATTCAGTCGAACTTGAGTCGTATTTATTCCGCTTTCTATTCGGACTGTAATATTGAGACATATTAATTTGATAGCAATCTTGTTTATATGGCAGTGTTGGGGTATCGATTTTACTTTTCCAATGAGACCAACCACTGCTTCACTGTATTATCCGTGCCGTACCCATTTCTTTTTAATATTTCGACCAAGTCACGTGCTGACAGGATAATTATTGGATGCCCATCCTCAGAAATTTCCTTATATGCCTGTCTATGAACATAAGATGTCGTTACAAGTATACCGAATTGTCTGTGTCTAATTCTCGATATTAGTCGGGAAACTTCTTTTACCCCTACTGCATTATTAATTGCATAACATTTTGCTTCCAGTGCGTAATCAACGTATATACTATTATTTTCAGTTCCGATACTGAATTTTCCCGTTGCATCGCGACCACCATCAACATAATATCTGGTTAAGTCGTACGAAATGAACGACTTGTCCATCATTTTTACCAGTTCAGCAGCACATTTTTCAAATCCAAACGGGTTATTTCTGTAATGTAAAAAAATTGAATCTAAAAGATTTAAATCGTCTTTGCTTTCAGGAAGTTGTTCTTCTTTGGATCTGTATTGGACTATTCTTTCGGTTTGTAGCGGCTGATATATTCCGTCATTAACCCACTTTTTCCATGCAGCCGGACATGTATCAATTAATGAGTTGCCGTTATTAATACTATTAATCCAACTACGCGGTGCGGTCGGTATATCCAGTATTGTAAAAACGGATCTGTAATTCTGGAACCTCTCTCCGGATCTAGTTTTCCAAACAGCGACAAGGTCTTCAGTGCTTGGGATACCGGGTGCCCCCGGCACAGCGACTCCTAAAAATATAACATCATGTCCTTCCATTCCTTTTGAAAATACAAAAAAGGGCGGGATTTTTTCTCGTTTTCCTAAGTGTAATTCGTTAAAACAATAGCTAAGAACCTGATTGCCCTTAGTGTCATGCAGTTGTCTCCCCGAGACTTTATTATCTCCGAAATATGTTAATTGACCGGAATATTTATTTAATTGATCCGGCCAGTTAAGATCCTGAAAGGTTGTATAAAGTACTGCAAATTTGATATTAAAATTTTTGGTCGATCCGACGTATCTGAATCCACCTACATTTCCGCAGCTTAATAATCTATTTATAGGCTCATCCGTAATTTGCCCAGTATGAGAACCTCCCCCTTTGTAAATAGCATCTATATACAAATCCGCTTTAAGCAACGCGTCGAACACTATTATTCTTGTCATATATTTAATCAGCGGTTAACGTTATACAGAAGTATATATATAATTCTGTTCTTTACTTATGTCTTTACTTATGGATTTGACATTTGTCTCTATGTCAAGGATCTTACTGTATTCTTGTATGACCATGTAAACAATATCAGCAATTTGATAGGCTAATAATGGTGGTACTGCATTTCCTACCTGACGATATTTTTCAGTTCTCGGACCCTCGAAATAATAATTGTCCGGAAAAGTCTGAATCCTTGCAGCCTCCCGAACCGTGAGACTCCTGCATTGGAGTGGATCGTAATGAATACTATAATGACCGTCTTTGGACATATGACAGGTTACTGTCTTAGCAGGTTCATTTTTCAGCACAACGCGGAATCTGTCATCAAACATTATCTGTGTGCCTTTACCAATCCTTGCGTTTTTATGATTTGGCAGTAACTGAATTGGAAAATTACCAAGTAACGGTGATTTACCCGTAATCGATGCGCAGGTTGCCGCAAAAAAATATCTATATAAGTCCTCTCTCATGTGTCCTCGGGATGAATGATTTAAAAACCCTCCGAGTTTCGGGTCTGAAAACCAGTCTGACCGATATTCTGGCTTGGATTTTCCCGGAACGAAATCTCCTCCTGTATTTAAATTATTCTTAATACGCTTTAATAGCTTTCTCATTACAGAACTTAATTCAATATTATTTTTATTCTCGGAACTCAGTTTAATTTTTTTACATTCCATAAACCAACTCTGCCTTATAATTGCACGAACGAATGCATACCAACCCTTTGCATCTATGGACAATTTACTGAAACCACTTCTTAATTCCGGAAGATCAGCCAAAACCTTTCCAGCAGAAATCCTGTCTTCACGTTTATGAAGAGTCGTTGGTTTTACCTGAACATCACTTCTGATTCCTAAAAGTATTACTCTGTGTCTGGCTTGGGGGATTCCATGGTTCTCACATTTTATTAGATAATCCGATGGATCAGCCTGACTACCATCTTCAACTTCAACAGCAAGTGGGTATATTTTATATTCAAGTGATTCTGTCGAAGTCTTCCAACCATTCGCCTTCACTCCTACTGCTTCAATCGGTTTTTTTAAATCGGTTATTATCCTATTGAATATATTCTCATCTTTAATTTTTGCGGAGAGTATCCCGGCAACATTTTCCATAACAAAAACAGTCGGTCTGAATTTCGCGATTATACCCAGATATTCTTTATATAGAAAATTTCTTGCATCTTTCTGATATTTTTCTTTTCCTACCGAATATGCCTGCTGTCTTGCCCGCCCTATGGTTGAATACGCCTGACATGGCGGGCCACCGATTAATACCCATGGTTTATTACCGTTTTCTGTTAATATTTTCTCGAGTCTTTCATAAATAATCATGTCGTCTTCAGGTTTTCCCAATGTAGCTCTGATTGCTCTATCTGCTGCCCTTTTAGCCTGGATCGGATATTTCCTGAAAAGCTGTTCTCTGCTGATTTTTCCTTTTATATAACTGTAATATTGTGTTGGTGCTTTTCCTTCCGGGAACTCCCTGAAGAAGCTTCTGAGTTCAAGAGTTCGGTGTGCATGTATATCCATCTCAACTGAAGCTTTTATATTAAATGGGTGCGAAGTCCTATTGTTGGGAAAATATGAAGAAAATCCTTCCCCCAATCCACCCGGGCCTGCAAATAAATCTATAATTGGTATTAATCTGCTTTTAATCATTCAGTTATGCAAAACAACTTTTAATCATCGTTTGAAATTTATTACAATGGAAAACTTTCAGACCTTGCTTTTTCCAATATTTTCATAATTATCACGGCTTGCTTCTCGGAAGGTACTTTCCCTTTTTCCATACCAAGAGCTACGTTTATAAATTCAATATCAATCGGTAAAAGCACTTTATGTGTTTTATCCCATTCAATCAATGATCTCCATTTCTCAACCCCGAATTTATATACATCTACGATTGCATTAATTTTAATATGCTCTTTTTGCGTTTTTTTTGCATATGCTAAATCTTCCCTGACTAATGTTTTATCTACAAGTTCATTAACAAATTCTTCCGATAATTCAATCTTGATTAATTTTGCATTCTCCCAACATTTTTCTCTTTTTGCCCACTCCGTAACGTTTTCAACCGGCCTAGAAGGATCGATTAAATAATCGTACATTATCTTTGAAACATCTTCTATCAGTTTTACCCAAGCTGGGGAAAGAGATTGGGTGCTCCAAATACTTCTTAAGGAAATGGCATAATCCGGATATTCATTTTCAACCGTAAAAAATATTTTTGACACTGTATAAGCAACAATATTTGCCTTATAACTGTTATACCAGGGAAGATGGCTGACAATTTTATCGGCTCCCCTGCAGATTATTGCCATTGCCACCACATCCTTAAAATATTCTTCATTAAATACTGCATCGTTCTTATCCCATTGTTCCGCAGCAGAAATTGCAAATTTTGAAAATCCTTTTTGACCACCGGTGCTCGCAATATCCGGTCTCATTTGCTTTAGGTTTATGAACCTAGCAAGATCAACCTTTTTAAACATCTGATGAGGTGGGTTCTGTAGAGCAAAATGTTTTTTTTCAGATTCAGTACATTTATATGTTTCCTGTTTATACTGACCATTAGCTCTTTCATAATACCAATGCGTACCATACTGAATTCCCTGAGCTGCCGGTGCCAGAATTCTTCTGGAAAACTCCTCAAGTCTGATATGGAATGGGTGATTTGACCAGAGATCCGCTTCGCTGACCTTATTCTGGCTATTTGCGAATCTTGAAATATTCGGGATTAATGCCTGTGCTTTATCGTGAGAAACAACGGATAATTTCATCGGTATTGAAATAGTATTTATTTTCTCAACCGATCCATCAGATTTATCGTTAATCAACGCCATGGCCAGTGACGCTGTAGTCTGGCCACCGTTCACAATTTGCAGGGAAGAAATTTTCGTTATGTATTCAGTACCGTTAATATTTTCCAAGTCAATTTTTTCACAGGTAGCGGCAATCCCGTTGTTATAGGCAAAAAACATTAAAGGCTCATTCAGTATCGTGTTACGGATAGCTTTATTAACCTTACCCTTAACCTGAAGAAAAGATCTCACATTACCCTCAAGAAGCCTTCCTCCATACTGATTATATAAATTCGCAAGCAGCATACCGGGAATATTGCATAAATAAGCAGTGTAGTCATCTGTCTTACTGGCCGAAATGCAAGGTATACCCTTGTCTACGAGACTCTTAAGATCAATGACTATTTCTTCCTTTCCCGAGGATGATTGTTCCAATTGGTAAAGTCTTCCTAAATCCCAAATATGATATTCAACTGGTTTTCCGTTAAACTTATCACTTTTAAGTTCTTTGATACTCTTGCTCATGATCATATCCGTAACGAGGTAAATCCGGTATTTTCGTAAATCATGAAACCGGTACATCAAATCAGCAGCGAGACCATACCCCGGGGCGGCCGGTTCTGCTTTTGAAATTATATAAGAGGTATCTTCCATGAAGGATCTTGCTCTTGAGAATATTTTTTCCGCATCAGAATTGGTAAGAGTTGCTTCAGAAGCCGAATCATCCGTTATGCCGGTCAGAGGAGGAGCAATGAATAACGAAAGTGAATCGTCCAGATCGCTGTAGTAATAACCGTTTATCTGGATTTTTCTGCCCTGCTTACCAAGTCCTTCAAAAAAGAGCGGGATGAAGTCCTCGATCTCTTCGGCTTCGGCTAATACTTCAGTAACATATTTTATAAACTCTTCTTTATCTGTAGTCCCTTCGGAAGAAGCCCTGAATTTAATTTCATTTACCAAATTTTTTTTAAATTCTATAATGTTCATTTACCCCTCCTTCAGATAAGCATTTATAGAAGATATGGAAAGCTGGTATTTTAGATTGATAACCGAATCAGGAAGATAAGCTCTGCGTACTGAAGGAAATCTCTCATCTACTTTGTATTTTTCTATTTTTGATAATTTAAAAGCGGGTTCTTCATATTCTGGTCTTGGAAAATACCCTAAATTTAACAATTTTCCGCTTAATTTTGTCTTAATCTCATTGCTTTCCAGCAGATTATAAAGTTCATGAAAAATTCCGTTTAAGGTAATTTTCGATACATCCATGCTGCTTGTTTTATCCAAATAAATTATTATCAGTTCACCGCTATTAACCATATCCAGTTGCTCCACTGAAGTGATGGTTACGCTTTCAGATCCGCTTTCAGCCGTCTTAACTTCATACCAGGTATTTCCGCAAACAAAATCCTGATCAGTCTTATCAGGACCGACCCACGATTTAACAGCTGTTTCCTGACCGTAAGCAGGAATCAGATGCCTTTCCAAGAATAGCATTTCACCAATGAGACCCTTTATGACGGAATGAGATAAAAGGTCGCCCCGGGTCTTTGAAAGCATTAGCTGCCATTTGGTAAAACGGTCCCGGATAAATTCAGTTCCTTTGTCCTTGTCCGTAATCAATCTGGACGATTCAATAATATCCGAACAAAAACAATTAAAAATATCTTCAAATTTACTATCCAGAAGAGTAAATGAAATGCCCCACTTATTATCCTTCCGTTGTCCGGTAATCACATCAATGATCTGTGATGAAGTGACGGCGTCCGGCTCAGTGTTTGATATCAGAAACAGTGTCTTCCGAGACAGATTATCTGTACCTATATACAAATCAAGTAGATGACTCTCATCTACTCTTTTGAAAGAATTGTTATCATTATTAAACATATCGTAATATCTCAGCTAATTCACTGTCTCGCCAGCATCTTCTTCATAATTATCTTCAGAGCCTAAAAACTCATATATTTCTTTTGCCTTAATCTTGTTGATCTTATACTTAAAAATTTTATTTTCCTTACCGTCAATTTTTGGTATTCCTATGCTAAGACCGACTACCGGCACGGGTATTTTTCTTGCAATTTCCATAATCTGACTATCCTGTTCTAATGTAATTTTTGAATTTTTTATTTTATCCAGACTTAGTTCAACTGGATAAATCACCAAAAGCGGATTTCGTTTTATTCCTGAACTGAAATATGTATCCTGTGAAAATGTGTCGTGCCGGCCTGTTTTACCCTGATACTCTTTTTCTGTATTTTCAATTTCTTCGACCTGTTCTATTGTTAATCCGCCTTTTGCGTAATTTTTATCTCCTAAACGTGAATTCTTACCGCTTATCTGTATGGCACCTGTTTCTAATTTAACTGCAAAGCCTCGGGTCACATATCCGATATCCTTACCGCAGAAATTATGTACTTCTCCCTTGCCCTCTGCTATAACGATGTCCCAATTATCGACCGAACCGTCATCAATGTCATTTATTGATGCAACCAGATTATCTGTCTGAAAATCCATGTTCAAATAATGGCTTTTAAAGGAACCAATATATTCACAGATATATTTTTTAGGTACATTTTTGATCTGCGGGTGTTTCAGCGCTAACCCATCATTAATCTCCAATATATATCCATCTTTTGCTAAAGCTTTTATCCAATTCTCGGTATGTTGTAAATTACCTCCGAGAATTTCCTTATTCACATGTAAATAAGGTGTTTCTACCATTTTACCGTTCAATGAAATGGTCCAGGTATAATCTTCAGCCGACCGCATTCTGTTTCTTGCTGTTACAAGCAGGGTGATAATATCTGACCGAACTCTCAGGCCAAAATCCCTTGGTGTTTTATTCTGCTCTTTCATCCTGACAACCTCACGCCGAAGCTCATCTGACGCAACGGAGATATATCTATACCAGCTTATTGCGTTCTCACTCATCCATATCTGACATAAATCCTGGTAGCCCTCTCGGTATCCGAACCATCTACCCATCTGCATTAATGTGTCATACATTTTTGAGTTACGGAAAAAATAACTCGTGCTTAAGCCTTCTAATGTCAGACCGCGGGAAAGACTGAATCCGCCGATTGCAATAAGCCGCAGTCCCTCTTCTTTATTCTCGTCATAATTTAAATTAGAAGATGCATTTTTACCGTTCACTGTTTTTACAATAATGGGGGCCACGGATTTATGAAGTGATAGTTGTATTTCTTCCCAGGTAAACTCAAAATCAGTAATCACCCGGAAATGTTCATCAAATACTGATTTGATGAATGAAAATGCTTCGTATTCCAACGCACTTTTCCCGATTAAATGATAATTTTTTATTTCACGCTGGAGTTCCCTCACGTAAATATCCACTGCTTTACGTATTTCTTCGTGAACTGCGATAAATCTGCTGACGTTGATCAGCATTGATCTGTGACTTTTTGTATCCCCCCGTATATCCCTTACTGCGTTGGCTATGAAAAACGATGCAATCGCCTGTTTTAAGCTATGGGGTAATTCAGATGGTACGAAATCCTTATGGTGTTTTTCAGGAAGATAATCCTCACAATCATCATTACTCTTAAGCATATATGAATGTGCACCATCATCTGAAAAGACGCTTCGGGCACCCACATAATTACTGGGGGCTTCTAATGCATAAATAAAATCCTTAGGAAATAAATCGTCATGTAGCATTTCATGCTCAGATTCCGGATCTATGAAAATATTTGCAAACGGTGTCGCAGTAAACCCCACGTAATTTGCCTTGGAGAATAATTTCAACAATTTACGAATATTCGCATTTATGATCGTCGGATCATCCTCGGTTCTTGTGTTTACTGAAGCACTGTCAGCTTCATCATCTATCAGAAGCATCGGGAGAGGACAGGTTTTACTTACCTGATTTGCATTATAAAGTTTGAGCCATTGTTCCAACTTTTCTAAAATACTTTTATTTTTCTTCAATACAAATAAAACCGGGGATTTAATTCCCGACAGTTGCCCGCTTAATTTTCCCGCGGTAGACTTATTAAAATCACTTGTCGTTGATGTCACTGCCCAACCGGAAATGTCAGAATCTATATTTCCGACACCAACCAGAACATTGTTTCTGTCTTGGATAAAAGCCGTACTGTCGAGACCGACAAAGCCTTCATCCAAGCGTCCCTGTGTCTGTTTTCTGAGTTTTTCTATTGTCCCAGTTAAAAGAATGATTATTCTGTAGCCGGCATCTGCGGCTTTATTTATCAGAGCGGTATACGTTGCTGTTTTACCCGACTGGATATCTCCGATAACCAATCCTTTTCTCTGAAAATCCGCATTTAGGACCGGGTTTCCAAGCATATCCATCATTTCGTCGGTCGATGCATCAAGGGAATTGACCACATCGGGGGCGAACTCCTTATTTTTAATCAGGAACTGACGATACCGGTCCCAAAATTGTGTCTGTAAATCTTTTTTTGCGGAATAATACCAGCTGACGTGGTTTTTTTCAGTAACACAGGCACCCCTATCCATCCTGATTGCCAACCTGGTGTGCAGAAGTGCTATAACTTCACTCTTTTCACTTTCTGATACTGGAAACAGAATGGTAAACTTATTGACAAGCTTTAAGATGCTTTCTTCGTTGATGACGGTTTCAGGATCTATATCGATCATCACATGAAGAATAAGCTGTTTCTGGTTGTTACTCATTTTCATATTCCTTTCTTATGGCTTTTATTACATCGGGGTATTTCATGAAAAAATCATATTTATCCATCTTGTTAATAAATGAATGAATGTCCCCGTCAGTTTCCCTGAGAGAATCAATCATGTTAATTGCGATTTTATAAACTTCATCAAATTCCAACTCTGATTGCTGAGCGTTGTTTTCGTTTTTGGCAGTTCTGTAATATATGTCACCGTATGGAAATGCATCCTCTAAAGTTTTAATTAGCGAATCAAGATAGTTTAATTTCTTTTCACTTAACGACGCTTCTAAAGCTTTAAATATGGGTGATTCTTTGTTTATAACATACCTATAAGCTCCTCTGTCATCAATAAGATCCCAGACATGCGTTATATCATCAGTATTTATATTCCTGCCCCGGTACTTATATACGCTTTCACTGACCCCAACCGTACGCTCGACAATCGCTACGAGGTTGTGTTTAACGATATCGGGTAAAGTCGCCGTTGATTTTTTAACGTCAATTTCCCATATTGAATCTAACGTATTGGGTATATCTACCCGCACTCTCGCTAATTTATTAAGTTCAAATTGGCTGATCAGCCTAAACCAAGTTCCCCAGATTATCAATCTTTTATTTCTGTATATATAGAATCCCTGACTATGCTTCAGATTCGTGTCAACCATAAGCTTCCTGTCCTTTGCCGATAATTTGGAAGTGTAAGGCAGTACATATGGTTTAACTTTTATCGAGCTTTTATCGATAACCAATTCTTGTTCAGGAAGAGGTTGGGTGGCGGGATTATTCTCAAGAAATGGATCAATCGCATCAACTTTTAAACCGTTAAAATTAATTTTTAATGGATTGACTGTTCCCAGAAATCTGTGAAATACCAGTGATATATGGGATCTGGCTATTTCAATCTTTTCGTCAAACATTTTCTGTGGCTGTGCAGACCCATTAAACAGTCTGTCAAAATCTTCCCATATAACGATAGTACCGCTCTTTTGTTTCTTCAAAACATCGACATGCTGAAGTTTATCGATTTCATCGCCTTCCATGCACATCAATATCCAGTCACGCTTTTTAATTACGTGGTCGAGATCCCATCTTGCAGAACTGATAGCCCCATTTTTTTTGGTTATCACTGTAAGCTTTCGACACTGCGATAATGAAGCAACTTTTAAACCTAAACCGAATCTGCCTAAATCATTTTTTTCCCTGATTTCTAACGGGTTTCTGCTTCCATATCTCATTGCATCAATGAGCTCTTTTCTATCCATGCCACAGGCATCATCAATAATGGCAACATATGGATTATCAATTGACTGGAAATTAACGTTTATCACCTTTGCACCTTTACTTATGCTGTTATCAATTATATCTGCCAAAGCTGATTCGAATGAGTGACCGAGGGATCTCGTCGATTCGACCAAGATTGGCGCATAGGGGTTCAGTACTAAATCCTTCATAACTAAATAATTAACTTAATAATCTCCGACATTAAATAATAATGGGATTTGACGTTTAATTCTTGGAGTAGCGAGAAACCTAATAGAGGGATATTTTGAATAAACTCTTACATAATTCTTCCGGATTGTCATATCAGTCATAATTCTACATATATTTTATCACTTTTTTGTCTTATATGAAAAACCAAACAAATTATGCTAATAAATTGTTTAGGTCTATATAGCGCTTAATTTTCGATAAACATACAGCTGGTCTTTTTTTCAGGTCCGATTCCCAGAAATGAAAAATGTGCCAGCCCTGTTTCCTGAGAATCCTGTCAACTTTCCTGTCTCTAACTCTGTTAGCTGATATTTTCTCATACCAGAAGGGCTGGAGTTTATTCTTCCATTTATCAAAATCTTTACCATGCCAGAACTCACCGTCAACAAATACGACTAGTTTATGTCGTATTAATACGACATCCGGTTTCCCGGGTAGTTTACCGTGTTTACGGTAAGGAATTTTCTGATTGCTAAGCAGGCTGAAAAGTAGTTTTTCAGGACCCGTATTTTTCGAACGAATACGGGACATGTTATATCTTCGTTGTTCTGTTGTATGTACGTCCATAAGTGTCCAAATTATACTATTACAATCGTCTAAATACGACACTCCATTGACATAAACATCTCAAAGGTTGTAATCTAAGTATACAAGTTAATCCCGAAAGGGCGGTGCCGACGAGCACCTTAAAGGACGCCAGTAGAGATTTCATAGATAAGTTAGATAAGAGATATGAAATTTTTATAGGCGCCCTTTTTTTGTTGGTTAAAAATATTTTTGAAAGGAGTTTATATGGATAGAAAAATCCAAATCCAGTATATCCCGGTCGGCGGGTTGAAATATGCTGAGTATAACCCGCGGAAAATCAGCGAGAAAGATTTGAAGGATCTCATGAAAAGTCTGACTGAATTCGGCACCGTTGATCCTTTATTGGTAAATAGTGCTTCAGAAAGAAAAAATGTCGTTATAGGAGGTAACCAGAGGTTAATGGCATTAAAGAAGTTGGGATATAAAGACGTGCCTGTGGTTTACCTGGATATTCCCGGTCTTGAACAAGAAAAAGAGCTCAATATCAGGCTAAATCGAAATCAGGGTGAGTGGGACTTCGACCTGCTCGCTAAATTTGATGAGAACCTGTTATCTGCCATAGGTTTCACCTCTGAAGAGTTAGACGACGTTTTCGATGTTGACCCTACTCCGGAAGTGTTTGATCTGGAAAAGGAATTGAAGAAGTTGAAGATAGATAAAATTATTTTTCAAAAAGGAGATGTTTATCAGCTTGGAAACTCAAAACTCATGTGTGGGGATTCAACCATTAAAGCAGATATTTTCAAACTCATACATGAAGAGAAGGCCGACATGTGTTTCACCGACCCGCCTTACATCTTGGATTACCTCAAAGGAAAACAACGACACGGAAATCCTACAGTGGGATTTGGCGCAAAAAAGAACCGCCGCTATCTTGAGACAGACGTCCTCCCTCCGGATTTCACAGAAAAATGGATGTCAAACATAGCAAAGGTTCAAAATGAACATTTCAGCATAATTGTCTACGAAAACTGGCGGAATATCAGGACCATTTGGGGTGAGATGGAAAAGTATTGGAAGGTAAAAAACATGATCGTCTGGCACCTACCAAACAGAAACCAGGGGTTTGCAGCTAAATATAGATTCTTCAGTAAGCACGATATTGCCATCGTCGGAGCAAACAAAGATGCCGATATTGAGTTTAATCTCAGCCAAGAAGGTGACGGACTACAGAACGAGTATGAAACAGCTCTCTATGCTATCTCAGGAAGACCCCAGTGGGAAGGCTATAAAAAAGGTAAAAAGATTTGTCCTACCGATTTCATCCAGTTTAATGCGGCAGATGAAAAAAGTTCCGGCCAAGGAATTATTTTCGGCACCAAACCAATAGAAATCCTCATTCCATATATTAAAGTACTGACCAAACGGGATGATTTGATTATTGAACCATTCGGGGGATCAGGAAGCACTCTTATTGCAGCTACCAGAATGAAACGGCGGTGCTATGTCATGGAAAAATCACCTGTATATGCTGAAGTAATCAGAAACCGTTGGGAGCGGTTAACGGGTAAGAAAGCGAGAAAGATATGAACAATGCCATCATTAAACGTCAGAAGAAAGAGAAAGAGCTGATAATAGAAAATCTCAGGCAGATGCCTATTATCCAAATTGCATGCAATAAGAGCGGAGTTGGCAGAGCTACTTATTACCGCTGGCGTAGGGATGATTCTGAATTTACCAAGTTAGCCGATGAAGCGATATTTGCAGGCGTAAGTTATATAAATGATCTGGCTGAAAGCAAATTACTATCGGCAATAAATGAAAACAATCTCACGGCTATTCTATATTGGTTAAACCACCGGCACAATGCTTACAGTCATAAAGTCGAGATTACTACCAATCCAAAACCAGACCAATCGCTAACACCGGAACAACAGGAAGCAGTAAAGAATGCTATGGTGCTAACAGGTTTAGCTGAGAAGCAACCTGAGGAAACGTCTTAAATTTTATCTGAAATTATGAATAAATACATTCCTGAAGACGTTATCAATAAATTATTTAATGATAGAACAACCAGAATTCAAGCAACTCGTCAGGACCTCCTCGTGTTTTTCAGTTTTTACTTTCAGAAGTTTATAAAGTACGAGATTGCCCCATTTCAAAACGAGATGTTACAAATTTTGCAGAATGAGCAGAATAAAACTATTGTATTCACTGCTTTTCGAAATTCAGGCAAGACGACTTTTTGTAGTCTTGTTTTACCAATCTGGTCAATAATCGGTGTACATCAGAAAAAGGATATTCTTATTGTCAGTCAGACAGAACAAAAAGCTGAACGCATCTCAACAAATATACGTCGCCAGTTAACATCCAACACTACATTACTGCAAGATCATGGAATATTTTATGAGGGGAATAACGAATGGAATAAGAGGACGCTGGTGCTCGCAAAATATGGAGCACGAATTACAGTTATCTCTATTGGAGAAAGCATTCGGGGCGTTTTACATGATGAAATTCGTACGGATCTTGTTATTTATGATGATATTGAAGATGTTCAGTCAGCAAATACACCAGAAGGAAGAGACAAATTACAAGACATAATTGGCAGTGAGTTTATACCACTGGGCACGAAAGACACTCGTCATGTGTTTATAGGAAACTTGGTACATCAAGATTCCATGATGTCCAGACACAAAAAACGCATTCTAAGTGGGGAAATGACAGGAATTTATAGAGAATATCCACTCGTGACGGATGAAGGTATAATCATGTGGCCGGATCAATTTCCTAATATTCAGGCAATTGAGGAATTGAGAAAACAGCAAATAAGTAATGAGTATTTCCAGAGAGAGTATCTACTTAAAATTATTCCTGTAGGCAATCGGCTCATTCTCCCCGAAAACATTCACCGTTATGATGAAAGTGAACTCGCTTCCCGCGCTGATTTTCAAATGTATCTGATTTTAATTGATCCTGCAGTTTCAGGTGAACATACAATAAAGACAGATAAGACAGGAATTATTGTCATAAGAGTTTATGGTCAGGGGGATAAAATGAAACTGTATATTTCCCCTAATCCCATAAATGCCCGTCTTGAGTGGCCGGAGATTATAAATGAGGTAAAAAGAATAATAACTTCTTTTGGACCAGCTCCTACATATAAAATTCTCGTTGAGGGTGGATCTACTCAAAAAGGATTAACTCAAATGTTAAAATATGATGGATTAAACGCTGAAGAAGTGAGTCCGCAGGGAAATGACAAGCGTACCCGAGTGTCTATGCTTAAGCCATGGCTTCCACACAAAGTAGTTTTTCCACAAAAAGGAACAGAAGAATTAGAGTTTGAATTAATTGGATTCGGCACCGAACGCTATGACGATCTGGTAGATGCGTTGACTTTAATCGTTTTTGCATTGCCAGAGATTGAAAAGCATCTCTCCAACAATCCTATTCTCGTAAAATGCAATATTCGAGAATTTATTACTCGAAAAATGAATAGAATTGTTGGTGACTCAGACGAGGAAGACTTTGATAATGACGCTTTTATGAGAAATAAAAGGAAACATACTTGGTCCACAATTCTGCAGTTATAACTCTTTCCCGAATTCCTTAATTATCCGTGAAAGAAGTAAATATTGTTCCTCTGATAGCTGATATAATCGTCTCGCACCAAGCTTAAACTGATTTTCTGGTTTAAGATACTTCTTTTGCAAATTCAGTATTATATCAAGGTCTTCATATATTTTACTGAGTAATTTATCCCGTTCCTGAAGGGGAACAAACGAGACGTAAATTTCACCTTTATAATAAAATTCAAGCAATTTAACCTGTTTTCCTTTATATTCAAATGTTAGCCTGAAAGACTTGGATCCCCAACCGATTGAAATATGTATTTCTTCCGAAAGATCAAGAATCCCATTAACACGGTTGGTGAATAATTCTCTGATTGGTGGGAGTAAGCCCTCTAATTTATTAATTTTATTAATAAACTCCTCTCTAGTCATAAGTCCGAACGAAATGGATTTGTCATGAATCACGCTCTCTGTCGGACCCCAAGTACTAACTGAAAAAATTCTCTTATCATCAAGTAAAAATTGCTCGATCTGAACCGCATACACGTCAATTCCTCTACTGGCGTTATTGATAAATTCCACGAACTTTCGCAGTTCTCTTGGAATGAAATCGGAAGCAAAAATAAGGCGCAGTCTAGGTTTCTTGAGATTTTTATCTATTTCTTTGATATTCAAATCAGAAAGTCCCAGTCGGCTCTGTACCTCTTCTATATATTTATCTTTTAGTCTTTGTTTTGCGGTGTCAACCAGTTTCTTACCGTTAAGTTCAAAAGATATTGATGTTAGGTATTCGTATCCTTGGCCGATGATCTTTCTGCGGATTTCCGGATTGTTCACCTTTGTTTCCACCACTGTTGGCACCATCATCTGGTCAACAAACAAATGATCAATGTACCCTGTCGATACGGGATATTCCCGTTGGATAAGAAAAAAAGAAGGATTACCTATAATTTCCTCACTCGGAATAAGTTCCGGATGCTTCTCTAAAAGGATCTGCAGATCCAGTTCATTATCAAATACCTGTTCTTTAAGAGTATTAAGAGCCGTACCGGATTGAACGAAAAGCATTTTCATATCAATTATCCTGCTTAGTCAAGCTTAGCATAAATAAAGCCATTTCTGAAGCTATCTGCTAAGTATAGCTTAGTGGATAGGTTCCCGTAATCTTCAGACAATAAAAGCATGAGGAAAAATGCCAAATTGCCGAAGGTTTTGGGCAAAACAATCCAAAAAAGAAGAAAAGAGATCGGTTTGACTCAGGAGGAATTGGGATATAAAGTGGGAATAAGCAGAGCTTATATGGGATATATCGAGCAGGGCAGATATGCGCCTTCTCTTGAAGTTTTAGAGAAAATTGCAAAAGCACTTAGGATTCCTCTTAATAAACTCTTTTAACTTCTATCCTTACAGTATTCTGGGGCTGGACTTCCCCAACCATTACGGTACTCTCCACTCTGCATGATAAAAAGTAAAGTCACACAAGGCGAAAATAAACGGATTGAATACTGTTTGTATGCGCGTAAATCAAGTGAGTCAGATGAGCGCCAAGCAATGTCCATTGACTCCCAAATTAAGGAAATGCAAACACTGGCTCAAAGGGAAAGTCTTCTTATCAAAGAAATCAGACAAGAAAGTCATTCTGCCAAAGCATCACTTGGCAGACCAGTTTTTAATCAGATACTGACTGATATTGAAAAAGGACTATTTTCCGGCCTTCTCACATGGGCACCGGATAGGTTAAGCAGAAATGCCGGGGATCTTGGACGATTGGTTGATCTGATGGATCAGGGAAAGTTGCAAACGATCAGGACATACTCTCAGACATTCGGAAATAACCCCAATGAAAAGTTCCTTCTGATGATCCTCTGTTCACAGGCAAAGCTGGAAAATGATAATAGGGGTATTAATGTAAAAAGAGGTTTGAAAGCAAAATGTGAGATGGGCTGGCGGCCGGGTGTTGCACCCCTAGGTTACAAAAACATCCTTACCAACAACAGGATAAGCGAAATAGTCTTGGATGAAGAACGGGCACCGATAGTTAAACAGATGTTTATAAGGGTTGCTGAACAGGGACATAGCGGCAGAACTCTTAAGAAATGGCTGGATACGATAGGATTTGCAACGAAAAATAACAAACCATTATGTCTGGGCAGAATTTACGGTACACTCAATAATCCCTTCTATTATGGTGACTTCGAATATCATGGTGAAATCTTCAAAGGCAGGCACCAACCCTTAATATCAAAACAGATTTGGGATAAAGCCCAACAGCAGCTTACAGTTCCGCCAAAAACCTGGCATAAAAAAGTATTCCCGTTTAAAACAATCTGTAAATGCGGAAGCTGTGGAGCTTCAGTAACGGCTGAGGAAAAGTATAAGAAACTGAAATACGGAGGATATACTAAACATATTTATTACCACTGCGCCAGATCGATTGATTACGACTGTGAAGAACCATATATTACTGAGGAAGATTTGATACAGCAACTTATTGCCCAGATAAATAAAATAAAGATTGATGGAAAATTAATTACCAAAAAGCTGAAAGCTGAGATTGAGAGATTTCATACATTACGATCCAAAGTTCTTCATCAGGAATATTTAGCCGGAAACTTGAATCAGTTTGATTATCCTAAAGAAAATCCTGTGAGTAAGGACATTGCCAAAGATTATCTACTTCATGTACTTAAAGCCGGAACCGCGGAGGAAAGACAACAGGTGCTATCTGTAATTAAAACCAAATTCATTCTCCACAGCAGACAATTGCGAATCCAAAATTATTTCAAATAACTCTTATCCCCATGATGGTATCCATCCCACAGAGGAAATCGTTTCTTTATGTTTGCAGGTTTCATCCGCTCAACTTCAAAAATATCAGGCGATACCTCAGTAAATAATGTCAAATCCTCATCATGTTGACCATTATCACCCCAATCTTCCCATGCAGTTCCAACAAAAAAAGAATTATTTGTAGGTTTTGTCAGAATAATACCAAGAGAGGTATTTCTTGTTGGGTCACGTAATCCAATAACTGTTTCAATTTCTTCTAAATTTGCCATTGAGCTCTGTGTCGCTAAAGTGGCTCCTGAAGCGAGCGTTTGATACTGTGGAATCAAATCGAACGTTGGTAACTCTATTTTCTTTTTATGCTTAATATCTATAAAAGTATACATATTTTATCCTATAATCACTCACCAAATCCCTCTCTGGGCTGTTAAACTGAATAATCTTTATTTTTAGATTGTTTGGCAAGCTAAATCAACCTATTCGGAGATAGTAAACGGGTCGGGTAGAACCTTGAGACTCTTGCGGAGAAGGCGAGATTCGAACTCGCGGTAGCTTGCGCTACGTCAGTTTAGTAAACTGATGCCATAAACCACTAGGCGACTTCTCCAATTAATTTATGAGGACAAATACCACCATATCTTTTTGCCCAATTACAATTCATACAAAGAATGGTATATCCGTTCGGATAATTATTATTCTTTAACCATCTGTACATGTGTACGCCACCAACGTTATATTTAAACAACCGTTTCCGATGAATATTGCCTTGCCCATTTTTATGATCTATAGTCAAAAAATCGGTAATTTTTTCTCCACAACAACTACATTTTTTACCATAATATTCAAAACATTCTTGTTTTAAACTAAATCCTAATCTTTTCTCTTTATTTCGACCACGTTGTCTATCTTTTTCTCTGTGAGAATTACAATAAATTTTACTTCCATTAGCTAAAGGCTTTGGACAATTTCTACAAAGTCCTAAGCCGTTATTTTTTTTAGCGTATTTTTGTGAGCCCATATTTATCTCACACAATTAATCTGCTCTATTAAACTATTTTGGCGGAGGGGACAGGACTCGAACCTGCAAGCCCTTGCGAGCGCCAGTTTTCAAGACTGGTTCCTTACCATTCGGAGCACCCCTCCAATATTTATTATTAAACCCTTGGCGGAGGAGACAGGATTTGAACCTGCGCGAGCTATTACTAGCTCAAGGGTTTAGCAAACCCTCGCAATGGACCAACTATGCGACTCCTCCAAGGATGCCTCATTATATCAAGAAGGTTCCCTACTGTGCTATTGTCAGCCCCCATACGATCTTTACCCCTTCGCGCTTTAATGTCTCACATGCTGATTGTATTGTTGCTCCTGTTGTATAGACATCATCAACTAAAACAATTGTTTTATGCAATAAGGTTGATATTTCTTCGTTATTTATTATAAAAGCTCCATTCATATTTGATAACCGCTTTTCTCGATTTTTCATTTCTACCTGCGGGACAGTTTTTATCACACGTTTGAGAACATCTGTTCGAACAGGTATATCAAACTTTTTTTCAATCGCTCGCGCCAGTATTTCAGCCTGGTTGAATCCACGAAACCTATGACGAGATACGTAAAGTGGAATAGGAATCAATATTGATTGTTTCGGTAATTTGAGCGATGACACATAACGCATTAGATCTTCTGTGACAGTATATGCGTATCGATACTTAATTGTTTTCACTGCTTTTTGAATGATTCCTGAATAAGGGAAAAAACTTATCAGGCCATCTAATCTCAATCGTCTTTTACATATCAAATGAGTGCTCCCATCAATAGAAGCATGACCACATACAGGGCATTTCAAATACAAAAGTGGTCGAATTTTGGAAAAGCAAGATATGCAAACGTAGGAACCAAATTTCCCGCATCCAAGACAAAACCGTGGGAAAAGTAAATCAAAAACATTCATGGTGGAGATGCCGGGGTTGAACCCGGGTCCGAAAACGCAATAAACAAACGTCTACAAGCGTAGTCCATTTAATTCCTCATTATTATAGAAATGGACAAAAATAATCATGAGGGTTTGACTAAATAGTTGCTCCAAAGTTGGCCAGTCATCCAACTTTTGACGTCCCGGCTAATTTTACGCCTTCTTTGCCTTCGCCAGAAATAAGAACAAAGAGACGGCTTATGCCATCAAGTAATTAGCTTGATATGCATTTGCTCTCAAAGCTTCTCGAATCCCCAGAAGGGAAACAAGTTTAGCTTCAAGTTTACTGATTGTGTTATCAGCATGTATTTTTTGATACTTGATTAGCGACAATGTATCCATGTCGGCTTGCTGTCTGTTAATGTGCATTCCCGTCGAATCATTCATCCCCATTAGGTAATTTTTCCCCGAAAATCCTGCTCAAGTTCACGCTTTTGGTCTTCCCTTTTCATTTTCTCCCGTTTTTCGTATTCTTTCTTCCCACGCGCAAGTCCAATTTCGAGCTTGATTTGAGGTCCTTTAGTATACCAGGAAAGGGGTATGAGGGTCAATTTAGCGCTATCTAGCTTGCTTTGAAGACTAATGACCTCCCGCTTGTGGAGAAGAAGCTTTCTGGTCCGTTTTGGGTCGTATCCATTTGGCCTGGCATACGAATACGGCATTATCTCCGCGTTAATAAGATACACCTCACCATGGGCAATTTTCACATACGCCCCATCTAGCTTCCCGTGTCCCGCACGAAGGGATTTCACTTCGCTTCCCAACAGACTCAAACCAGCTTCAATCCGGTCAATAATCGTGTAATCATAGGATGCTTTTCGGTTTGGTATTCTCATACATACAGCTACTTTAAATCAATACTATAGAGCTTTCCAGCTGCCAGAAGCAGTATTTTACCTTGTTTTTCAGCAACTACCAACTGGCTGGGGAATATATCACCTGACCAGGTGTACTGGGCTAAGTACATTCCCTCTTTATCCGTGACAACTACTCGCTTATTGTCCCCATCTAAAATATACAGATTTTTTGTTTCATCACTGAGATATACCCTCAGATTTTTTCCAAAAGGCGGATCCACACCTTTAGACACAAATGTATTTTCTTTACCCTGGGTAAAACGCTGAATATTTCCATCAGATGTCCCAAGCCATACTGACCCGTCAATAGCCATGCTTTGGGCACGACTTAAGTCCGGAAGCGTATCGGGATTAAGAAATTCCTTGATATCAGAAAACCCTGTCTCTGATGCAACATATTTCCAGATGCGGCTGTTTTTTGTATCCAGGAGATAGATGTTACCCCCAAAAACCACCATAGTCTGTACCGTACCCCATTCATTGCCCTTCTTTATGATCTGCAATGTATTTGTGTTACTTTTTACTGTTATCTGATTAATTCCATCTGAAGTCAGGACATATATTATGTCCCCCTGTGCATCAACCGCATAAATCTGATTAAAACCATTTCCTCCACCGATGATTGCTCCTGTTTTTGAAGAAATTGTAAGTGTGTATACTGCTTTTTGTGATGTATCTCCAATAATTAACCTATCCCCCCAAATGCCCATTGTGGATATTACACCTCCGAGTTTTAATAGTCCGACATCGTAAAACAATTGTGGTTCCTGAGTATAGATATGCATGGCTGTTGTGAGCGTTGAAACAATACGACTATACAACTCCGATACCTGCCGTTCCTCCTTTGTCTTGTCTGTCACAATGTCAGCAACAGGAGCAAGTAATGCCTTTGCGCTCATGAGACGTTCTCTTCCTTTTACGGCATTAAGCTCAAGAAGTGCTTGTCCCTCCTCATACATCCGCTCAGACTCCTGAACAACTGTCTGCATTTTTGTGTCACGCTTCACAAGTAGTTCCCGCCTGATTCCTGCGATGATGCTTGTCAAAAAAATAACAATGAGAAGTATTGTAATGAACATTCCAGGTGTTTGCTTTGCATGTCGTAAGACAAGTACATGC
>Ga0172371_10001233_pt1 | contig 40509 bp, 31 predicted proteins | sample Lak12m_FD_114543 | JGI IMG/M metagenome (GOLD analysis project Ga0172371, IMG submission 114543) | Freshwater microbial communities from Kabuno Bay, South-Kivu, Congo - kab_022012_12m | ecosystem: Environmental > Aquatic > Freshwater > Lake | place: Democratic Republic of the Congo: South-Kivu... | reverse complement strand
TCAGAGGTGGTTTTAGTGATGCTATTAATCCTAGCTTTGCAGGTATTACAAATATGATGAAAGGCGGTAGTTATGGTTGGACCACCTCTGTTGTTCAGGGCTCCCGTCCTGATGGTTACAGAATAAATCATACTGAAGAATATACTTCAAAGCTTTGTACCTTAAATTTTACCGTAAGCGACAAAAACGGATTAGCTGTTGATGGTGCAAAAATTATTGTTTGGTGCAGCCCAGGCCCATATTCCTCCGGATGGGTGAGTAAAATAGGATTCTGGTGGACCGACCATACCGGTAAACTGAAAATCACTGTTGGAGCTGGAAAAAAATATGCTTTTCAGGTTTATCATCCAAAATTTGGTTATTTGCCCGATGCAACAAACGCTTATATTATAAATAGTACTAACACACTAAACGGCCAGTCATATAATGCCAGTGCTTCTTTTACCGATAAAATAATGCCAGCATTACCAATGGGAAAACTTCACACCTTACCTTCATCATCAAATTATGGAACTCACATCAACTTTATCACTAAAAACATTATTGCCGGTGTAAATGATGAAGACGTGCAAAAAAGTCAGTTTTCATACAGAAACGAAGAAGACGGCAGTATCAGCTTTTTCTTGCTTGATGAACAAAACTATTTAAAGTTCAAAAATAAGGATACCTTTGATTATTATTATCCTGTAAAATACTTTAATAGTGGCAATTTATTTTTACCATTACCAAAAGAAGGAAAATGGTATATTATTTTTTCCAATCAGGAGGCTACAATAAATCTGCAGGAGATTGCTATCAATGCAGATTTGATTGAAAATGCTGTTTATCAAAGTCAAAACAATATTATTCAAGGAAATAATGCTTTGGTTTTTCCAACTTTTTTTACTGAAAAATGCACATTACAGTCCCCTGACTGGGCTACAGCCATTGAAATATTTGATATGTTAGGAAATAAAGTTGAAGTACTATGCCAAAATGAAAACAATTGGACACCTGCTGAAACATTACAGTCTGGTATATATTTCATTGTTTTTAGAGGAGACAGCAAAACCCAAACTGAAAAGATTATTTACAGAAAGTAAAGTTGTTATAATTCTTTAAGAAAATCTATCATTTCCTTGATAATTTTTGTGTTATTCAGATTTTCCTGAGCAAATTTTTCAGCATTGCTTCCAATTTCAGCAATAGCTTCATTGTTTTTCATTAAAAAGTCAATGGCATCACAAAAATCTTTTGGTTTGTCGGCAATCAGTAAATTATGATAATTGCTGTATTCAATACCTTCTGCACCTGTTCTTGTAGAAATAATAACTTTTCCTAATGCCATTCCTTCAGCAATTTTTATTCTCATACCACTGCCTGACAACAGGGGTACTATCATTATTTGCTTATGGTTAATAAAAGATATAGCATCGTCAACTTCACCGACTGTTATTACACCCGGGATATTTAAATTCATATATTGTTGAGGCATATTTCTGCCGGCAAGGTAAAATTTTAGCTGTGGATATTTTTTAAATATTTCAGGCCAGACATTCTTTAAAAACCAATTGATTGCTTCCTGATTCGACAGCCAATCCAATGCTCCCAGATGAAAAAGTGAAAATTCCTCAATATCCTTATTTGATTTTACCAGCCTGCTGAAATCTATTCCTGCTAAAATTACTTTATGTTTTTTATTATAACCATGATTAACAAAATAATCAGCATCAACTTTAGTGATAGGTAAAATCGCATCAAAATGATGAATAATTTTCAATTCATAGTTCTTCAATCTATTCGATAAATGCTTTAAATACAATTTTTTAAATACATTTTCTGTCGTTTCTGCCATACGGCCCCAAATCAGGTGCTCAATATTGTGTGATCGTAAAACCAGTTTTGCAGTTGTCAATTTCCTTACAACATCTACATAAGGTGCCATTTTCAGGCTTTCAAAAATGATTATGTCAAATGAGTTTTCTTCAACAATATTTTTTATCAGTAGTTCGAATTTTTTATCAATATAGCGAGATATATAATATGGTTTTTTCGAAAAAAGATTGATAAAAGCACCCCAAATAGTAATTTTAATGTCAATGGGTAATTTATAAAAATTGATTACAGAAGACACATGTCGGGGAAGGCTATTTAAGTCAGCCTTGTGTTTTAGTGTTTCTGGCACGATGACAGTCACATTGCAGCCTGCCTCTACCAAACCACTTGTGATATAATACATTGCTATTGCTCCTCCATCTTTTAGTGGCCAGGGCATTCTGAAGCAAATCTGAAGAATTTTTAATGGCATTTTTTATTCATTGATTTCACGACTGCTGAAAAATTTTTCTAAAAACCTGATTCTTAAATTTTCAACTTTAAACAAGCGGGAATCAGTATTCGCTTTATGAACCAAAAATATAGCACATGGAAGAAGAATCATTACAGGAAGCCACATGCCAAATGCCGGGGCAACGATAGTTTCCTTTGCCAGTTTTTCGCCAATAATTGAAATGATGTAAAAACTAATAAATAATATGATAGATACCACTGTCGGCATTCCTAACCCTCCCTTCCGAATGATGGCACCCATTGGTGCACCTATCATAAATAATAATAAAATGACAAATGAAATTACTATTTTTCTGTGATACTCAACTTCATATCCTATTTTAGAACCTAAATACATTTGCTCTAAATTTGATGGGCCTAAAACAATATGATAAACAGTTCTGGCACTTGATGTTGCCCGTGCCATAATTGCTGTACGCTGGCTTGCATCAAAATTTAATATCATATTATCATTTTTTAGTTTTATAGGTCTGGGTTTGTATTTTGTTAATGAGCTGTCTCTTAAAATATACATATAGGGATATGTGCTTTGACGAGTCATATCCGGCAACTTATCATATTCTTTCAACACAGAATCAATGCTTTGAGTCAATTCCTTCATGTTCATCATCTTATAATTTCCTCTGAACAACTGAATGTCAGACCTGTCAAGGTTGAAGGAAGACATGTCGAACTCCATCATATATTTGCTAAATTTCAGCCTGCTATGAGGATTGGTCATATGTGCTGTTCTGGTATTTCTCATTTCCTCGTATCTGTAACCGTTAAACAAGGTAAATGTCATTATATTTGAACCTTCATTCATTTGAATGAACCCTCTTTCTGCCCGCATAACAATCAGATTTTCAGACATTTCAGTATGATCATAAATTAAAATGTCATATAAATTACTTGAATTATTATCCTTTTTTGCTACTCTGATACTATATCCTTCAATACCATTATAAAATACATTTTCAGAAATTTCAAATACAGGTTTTTTTGTTTTAATATCCCAAAACAATGCACCAAATTTTAAATTTGCCTGAGGCAAAATCTTATTCATAAAGTAAAAAGAGCCAAACGAAAATATCAGTACTAATACACTTAGTGGTAATAGTAGCCTTAATAACGAAAAACCAGCGGTTTTAAAAGCAATAAGTTCATTATTTTCCGCCAGTCCCCCAAAAGCCATAATAGAAGATAACAATACAGCCAATGGTAATGCCATTGGCACCAAATGAGCGGTAGCATAAAATAAAAGCTCGGCAACAACACTTGCTTCCAATCCTTTTCCAGCCAGATCGGCAATATATTTCCACAAAAACTGCATCATTAACACAAACATGGCCAAAAAAAATGTTACTACAAATGGCCCTGAAAAATGTTTTAACAACAGTTTGTATAACCTCGTTTTCATGTATGATGAAAATAAATAATAGTGCAAAGTAAAGAACTTCATTGCAATAGAGAAACCAAAAATTTGTTAATTCAGTTCTTTATTCAAATAATTTAAATTTAGCATCAATTATTGCTAAATAATTGGTACAAACATTGACATTTAATGACTAACTGAAAATGAATTATCATTATTTTTGTTGTTAAATAAAACATTAAATCGCTGGCAACCAGCATTGAAATAATAGCATTTTATCAATGGCGAATGTAATAACCAAGATTGTATCATCTGTGTTTGGTAGTAAATCTGACAGAGATGTTTCTGCCCTAAAACCATTTGTTGAAAATATTAACCAGTATTTTGAAAAGTACAAGTATTTATCAAATGATCAATTACGTAATAATAGTAATGATTTCAGACAAAGAATAAACACTCACTTAACTAAGGTGCGCAACCAAATACAGGAAATAAGAAGTAATATTGAGCAAAATCCCGACATGCCGGCAGAGGAAAAAGAAGACCTCTTTCGTGAAATTGATAAACTGGAAAAAGAAGAAAATAAAGAATTGGAAAAAATTCTGATAGATATTCTTCCTGAAGCTTTTGCCACAATGAAAGAAACATCCAGAAGATTTAGTGAAAATGCTTTTTTGGAAGTTACTGCAAACGAAAGAGACAGATACCTTTCAGTAAAAAAGGATTTTGTGAGGATAGAAAATAATACTGCCATCTATTCAAATCAATGGGAGGCAGCAGGCGGTAAAATCAAGTGGAATATGGTTCACTATGATGTACAGCTGATGGGAGGTGTTGTTTTACACGAAGGTAAAATTGCTGAAATGGCTACTGGAGAAGGTAAAACATTGGTATCTACGCTTCCAGCCTATCTGAATGCACTGGCAGGTAAAGGAGTGCATATTGTTACCGTTAATGATTATTTAGCCAGACGTGACTGTGAATGGAATGGCCCTTTATATGAATTTTTAGGTGTTACGGTTGATTGTATCGAGTATTATAAACCGAATACTACTGAGCGGAGAAATGCCTATCTGGCAGACATTACTTATGGCACTAACAATGAATTTGGTTTTGACTACCTGCGTGACAACATGGCACGTAGCATAGATGACCTCGTGCAACGAAAACATCATTTTGCCATGGTGGATGAGGTTGATTCTGTTTTAATTGACGATGCACGAACACCATTAATAATATCAGGACCTACCGAAACAAGCGACAAAGATCAGGAAAACTTTTATGAGTTAAAACCACGGGTTGAAAAGCTTGTCAGATTGCAAAAAGAATATGTGAATAAAGCTTTAAATATTGCAAAAAACGCTATTTCACAATCTTTTGACCACAAAGATACTTCTGAGCCAGCTATGATGCTGCTGCGTTGTTACAGGGGATTGCCAAAAAATAAGGCACTTATCAAGTTTTTGAGTGAACCAGGCGTTAAAACCTATCTTCAAAAAGTTGAAAATTACTACTTGTCGGAACAGCAAAAACACATGCCTGAAATAGATAAGGAGTTATATTTTGTAATCGATGAAAAAAACAATTCCGTAGAGCTATCCGACAGAGGTATTGAGGCCATTACTTCTTCTGGTGAAGACAGTACTTTTTTTGTTCTTCCGGATGTAGGCAATGAAATCTCAGCTATAGAGAATTCAGGTTTGTCTGAAATTGAAAAACAGGAGAGAAAAGACAACCTTTTTAAAGAGTTTGCTATTAAATCTGAAAGAATTCATATTATCAATCAGTTACTCAAAGCATATACACTTTTTGAATTAGATGTAGAATATATTATTGCAGAAGGAAAAATTAAAATTGTTGATGAAAATACCGGCAGGGTTCTCGAAGGGAGGCGTTATTCTGATGGCCTGCACCAGGCAATAGAGGCAAAAGAAAATGTTAAGGTAGAAAAATTAACACAAACCTACGCTACAATTACTCTCCAAAACTATTTCAGAATGTACCATAAACTATGCGGTATGACAGGTACTGCAGAAACTGAAGCTGGTGAATTCTGGTCAATTTACAAACTTGATGTTGTTGTTATCCCAACAAATAAGCCTATCATCAGAAAAGACAAAAATGATCTCATTTATAAAACAATGAGGGAAAAATACAATGCCATTACAGATGAGATAGCAGATTTGGTTGCAAAAGGACGACCAGTATTAGTTGGCACCACATCTGTCGAAGCATCTGAACTTTTAAGTAAGATTCTGGAAAGAAGAAAAATAAAGCATAATGTACTAAATGCCAAACATCATCAACGTGAAGCAGAAATTGTAACACAGGCAGGTATCTCTGGAAATGTAACCATAGCAACCAATATGGCAGGTAGAGGTACAGATATAAAACTTGGCCCAGGAGTGGTAGAAGCCGGTGGTCTGGCCATTGTTGGTACCGAGCGTCATGAAGCAAGAAGGATTGACCGACAGCTGATGGGACGTGCCGGACGTCAGGGTGACCCTGGAACATCTCAGTTTTATGTTAGTTTGGAAGATAACCTGATGCGTCTTTTTGGCTCGGAACGCATTGCACGTATCATGGACAGGTTTGGCTATAAGGAGGGAGAGGTTATTCAACATTCTATTATTTCAAAGAATATTGAAAGAGCACAAAAAAAAGTAGAAGAAAATCATTTTGGAATACGTAAAAGATTACTTGAATATGATGATGTAATGAACTCTCAGCGTGAGGTCATTTACACAAGAAGAAAAAATGCATTATTCGGGGAAAGATTGGAGGTTGACCTCAACAATATGCTTCGTGACATCTGTGACGATCTTATTGAAAATCATCGTAATGAAGGCGATGTTGACTCTTTGAATTTTGATGTAATGCGTTATTTTGCTACCAGTTCATTAATTAGTGACACTGATTTCAAAAATAAAAAACATCAGGAACTCTCTGAAACATTATTTGAGAACCTTAAAACACAATACAATCGAAAACTTAATCAAATTGCTGATAAAGCATATCCCGTCATCAGGAAAGTTTATGAAGAAAGAGGGAAGGTGTTAAAATATATTGTTGTTCCCTTTACCGATGGAAGGAAAATAATTGAAGTATTGGTTGATCTTGAGAAAGCATATAAAACAAAAGGAAAAGAAATATTACATGCCTTTGAAAGGATGACCACACTTGCTCATATTGACGACAGATGGAAAGAGCATCTTCGAGAAATGGATGAATTAAAGCAGTCTGTTCAAAATGCTACCTACGAACAAAAAGACCCTATATTGATATATAAGCTTGAATCTTTCGGATTGTTTGAGAAAATGCTTGGCAGAGTCAGCAATGAAGTTCTTCCAATGATTTTTAAAGGAGATATACTTACCCAGGATCCTGAAAAAGTGGAAGAAGGAAAAGCACCACGAAAGACCGATTTAAGCAATCTTAAAGAATCGCGGCCTCAGGACTTTGAGGGAACTAAAATGCCTGATGGTACCACAACCGGAGGAGGCCCCGACAAAAAGGTTCCTGTTCGTGTAGAAAAAAAGGTTGGCCGCAACGACCCATGCCCTTGTGGAAGCGGTAAAAAATACAAGAATTGTCACGGAATTGAATAACACCATGGAAATAGAAAAATATATTGAGCAAACAATTTTAAAACCTGATGCAAGTAAAGAAGAAATAGATAAAATTTCTTCTGATGCTAAACAATTTGGATTTTTTGGAATTTGCATTCCTCCTTATCATGTAAAATATGTACATAATATTTTAAAAGGCTCCAATATCAAAATTGTTACAGTGGTAGGCTTTCCTATGGGCTACAATGCTGTTGGTGCAAAGGTGGAGGAAACAAAACGTGCTATTGATGATGGTGCTGATGAAATTGATATGGTGATGAATATTACAGCATTTAAAAATAAAGATTATGTAAATGTCAGAGAAAGCATTGAAAGTGTTGCAACTCTCTGTCGCTTAAAGTCAAAAATAGTTAAAGTTATTATTGAAACACCTCTATTATCTGATGAAGAAATTATAAAAGCATGTGAAATATGTGCAGAAGTAGGTGTTGATTTTGTGAAAACCTGTACAGGATTTTTTGGTAGTGTTAGTGTGCATCATGTGACACTGATGAGGTCAGTATTGCCTGAAAAAATAAAAATTAAAGCAAGTGGAGGCATCCGTGATTATAACACAGCATTAGCATTAATAGAGGCTGGCGCCAACAGAATAGGTACTTCAAGTGGTTGTTTGATAGTAAATAATTGAAAAGATTTGTTTATATACTGATACTTTTAGCATGCACATTAGCATCCAAATCACAGGATAATGTTAGCATACACAGCGACCCACGCCTTGATACCTTGCTCCAGCGTTCTCTAAAAATTGCTGAAGCAGGCCCTGCCACACATGGTTATCGCATTCAGCTTTATTCAGGCTCGAACAGGCAGATGGCTAATCAGATAAAATCTCAATTTATGCAGACATATTCTGATTATCGTGCCTATCTTGTTTATGCTCAGCCATATTTTAAAATCAGGGTAGGTGATTTTCATAATCGGGCAGAAGCTCTTAAATTGTTCAATTCGCTTAAAATGGATGAACGATTTAAAGTAGTTTTGATAGTCCCTGATAAAATTGAATTACCACCATTAAAATGAACCAGAAATGAATGCTGAAAACATAAAACATCTGGTAGAATTAAATAAAGACTATTTAATTGCAACAAGAAGATATTTACATGCAAATCCTGAATTGTCATTCAGTGAAATAAAAACATCAGAATTTATTTTATCAGAATTAAAAAAATATGGTATTCCAGGTCAAATATACGCTAAAACCGGAATTCTCGCTCAAATTGGAAAGGGAGAGAAAGTTATTGCACTGCGTGCTGACATGGATGCATTACCTATTCATGAAAAAACTGATATTGAATATAAGTCACTAAATGTTGGTGTAATGCATGCCTGTGGTCATGATGCTCACACTGCCATGTTGTTGGGAGTAATCTCCATATTAAATCAGATAAAAACTGAATTAAAAGGTGTAGTAAAATTCATTTTTCAACCGGCAGAAGAAAAATTACCTGGTGGAGCTCTTCAAATGATTAATGAGGGTGTTCTTCAATCACCAGAAGTTCAAAACGTTATCGGACAACATGTTTACCCTGACCTTGAAACTGGTAAAGCAGGATTTTGTACAGGAAATTATATGGCTTCCACAGATGAAATCTATATTACTATAAAAGGAAAAGGAGGACATGCTGCCATTCCATGGGACCTGATAGACCCGGTTAGTATTGCTGCACAATTAATTACATCACTACAACAGGTAATTAGCCGAAAAACCCCTGCAACAATACCTTCAGTACTCTCTTTTGGAAAAATTATTGCCAATGGTGCTACCAATGTTATACCTGAAACTGTATTTATTGAAGGCACTTTCCGTACTTTTAACGAAAAGTTCAGGGCAGAGGCACACAAAATTATTTCAGAAATGACTATATCTTTAGTAGAGGGCATGGGTGGAACTGTACTAATAGATATAAAAAAAGGTTATCCTGTATTATTTAATGATCCTGCATTGACTGAAAGATTAAAATTCTATGCATCTGATTATCTGGGCAACAAAAATGTGGTTGAGCTTTCTTTACGAATGACCTCTGAAGATTTTAGCTATTTTAGTCAACACAAACCGTCTTCATTTTTCAGATTAGGAACAGCATCGCCAGGAATGGAGAATTATCCCCTGCATAATGCAAGATTTAATATAGACGAAAATTCCTTGGTTATTGGAACCGGCTTAATGGCCTGGATTGCTATCAATGAACTACAAAATGAAAAGTAAAACTTTATATCTTTTTCTATTATCATTTTTACTTTTTAGTATATTTTCATATTCACAAACAAATGATACTGCCCACCGAATTTGTCTGACACACAGAATGTCAGAAATAAATAAATCAAGATTTAAGCCTTCTAATGTAAATTACAGAGAAGTTTCTACGATAGACGTTGAAGATTATATTGTAATTCCAGTGGTTGTTCATGTCATTCATAATGATGGTAATGAAAATTTAAGTGATCAGATTATTAAGTCTCAAATTGATGTATTAAACGAAGATTTTGGTCATTATGGCAATTTCGTAAATGATCCTCGCGGGGAAGATTCAAAAATCAGATTTTGTTTGGCAAAACGAGACCCTGACGGTAATCCAACAAATGGTATTATCAGGATTAAAAGCACTGCCACCGATTTACTAATGGATAATGAAATGCTGACAAAAGACCTAAGCAGGTGGAATCCTGAAAAATATCTCAATATCTGGATAGTAAAATCGATTGATGGGGATGTCACCACACAGGGTTATTCATATATGCCATCATTATCGGGAGGGCCAAGTTTTGATGGTGATGGAATTGTAATGGTTTACAAATATTTTGGACGATTTTCTGGATTTCATCCAGATTATGAACTTGGAAGGTCATGCACACACGAGCTTGGTCATTATTTCGACCTGATGCATACTTGGGGAGGCGATGATTTTGATCATGGTGAAGGCAATTGCTTTGATGATGATGGTATAAAAGACACACCAAATTGTTCTACAGTTTACTATTCAGGAACACCCTTTTGCTATCATCCTTACCAGTGTGGCAATACCAGGATGATAGAAAATTTTATGGATTATTCTTTTGATTCCTGCATGAAATTGTTTACTCCGGGGCAAAATCAGAAAATTAAAAATTCAATTATCACCTATCGAACTACACTTGTTAGTTACAACAACCTGATAGAAACAGGCTGCATTGAGATGTACGACTCAATAAATTCTAATAATACTGTTGATATTTACCCTAATCCGGCAAGTGACAGGCTTATCTTTCGAACACATTTAATCAAAGACACTTCAGACCTTGATATTACCATGTATGACCTTTATGGCAGAATAGTTTTTATAAAAACTTACTCAAATTTATCAAAATCAACTATTGAACAAGCATTGTTTAATATTCAACCCGGAATTTATATAATCAAGGGAGTATTTGGAGGTGCAGGTTTTACCCAAAAAATAATGATTGTATCATCATTTTGATAACATTTATTAAAAATTGGGCTTATGAAGATATTTTCTGTAAAATTCATCAATATGATTTACAGTTTCCTCAACACTGTCAGTAACTTTAAATAATTCAATATCACGTAGTTCAATATTATTTTCCTGTTCCATAACAGTATTTTTGAGCCATTCAACCAGCCCTGTCCAGTATTTTGTTCCAAACAATACCACAGGAAAAGTATGCGTTTTTTCTGTTTGTATTAAAGTAATAGCTTCAAAAAATTCATCAAGTGTTCCAAAACCACCGGGCATTACAACAAATCCCTGAGCATATTTGACAAACATGACTTTTCTGACAAAAAAATAATCAAAATTTAACAGTTTATCTGTATCAATGAATTGATTGAATGTTTGTTCATGAGGTAAGATAATGTTTAAACCGACAGATTTTCCTCCTGAATTTTTTGCACCTTTGTTGGCAGCTTCCATAATACCCGGCCCACCACCAGTGATAATACCATAACCTAATTGCGACAATTGCTGAGATATTTCAACGGCTTTCTGATAATAAAGATGCTCCTGTTTTGTTCGTGCTGAACCAAATATTGACACACAGGGGCCAATACGATTCAATGTTTCGAAGCCTTTTACAAATTCCCCCATTATTGTAAATATCTGCCACGATGATTCGGCTTCCACTTCAGCCCATGTTTTGTCGAATGGACGTTTCTTTGAATTCATAAGTTAATTTTTTCTGATTTTATACTTGTCAATTAAATCAGCAAGTTCGCCTTTGCTGATACCTATTTCTTCTGCTGTTTTTATAATTTCCCAATTGAATAATTTTAACTTTTCACGTAAGAATATCATTTCTGCTTGTTCCCTGAAATCTTCAATCTTGCTAAACCTTGAAATATCAAGTTCTTTTGAAATATCATGTTTAGGAATTGGTTTGGCATACAGCCTGACATCATCAGCCGTAATTTCTTTTGAACAAAGTATGGCCATTCGTTCTACAGCATTATGCAATTCCCTGACATTTCCTGTCCAAATTATCTTTTTTAATTCATTAAAAGCTTCATTTGTAAATTTTATGGAATGTATGCCATGTTCCTGGCATATTTCACTGACAAATCTTTCTGCCAGTAATGTTATATCGTCCTCACGTTCATTTAATGAAGGAACACGAATAACAATAACGCTTAGTCTATGGTAAAGATCTTCCCTGAATGTACCTTTTTCAATTTCTTTTAACAGGTCTTTATTGGTGGCAGCAATAACTCTGGGGTTTACCGGAATAGCTTTTTCGCCACCTACCCTTGTAATAATTTTTTCCTGAAGTGCACGTAAAACCTTTGCCTGAGCAGAAAGGCTCATATCTCCTATTTCATCAAGGAATAATGTGCCATCATTGGCCAGCTCAAATTTACCTATCCTTTGTTTTATTGCTGAGGTAAATGAGCCTTTCTCGTGTCCAAACAATTCACTCTCAATAAGTTCTGAAGGGATAGCAGCACAGTTAACCTCAATAAGCTGTCCTTGAGAACGATTGCTTTTTTCATGTATCCAGCGAGCTACCAACTCTTTGCCGGTGCCGTTTCCTCCGGTAATTAATATTCTGGCTTCTGTAAGTGCTACTTTTTCTATCGTTTCTTTTATTTGAAGGATGGCAGGAGACTCACCAATAATATCACGTGTTTTAAAAACTTTTTTACGTAATGTTTTGGCCTCCTGTACCAGTTCTGTTCTGTCAATAGCATTTCTGATATGTAGCAATAACTGATTCAGGTCAGGTGGTTTGGTAATGAAAGCAAATGCTCCTTTTCGTGTTGCTTCAACTGCAATTTCAACAGTTCCATGTCCTGAAATCATAATAAATGGCACCTCAGGGTTTATTGTCATTGAAGCTTCAAGCACCTCAAGACCATCCATTTTAGGCATTTTTATATCGCATAGAATAACATCATATTTTTTTTTCTTTATTTTTTCCAGGGCAGAAGGACCATCCAGAGCATCATCAATTTTATAACCTTCATATTCCAGGATGTCTCTCAGGGTTTCCCTTATTACTTTTTCATCATCAACAATCAGTATTTCCGGCATAATAGTCTAATAATATTTTTTACAAAAATGCTTATTTTTTATTAAAAATACTTCATACTCACAAGCATCGTGCCCATTGTATCAAACCATTTACTGATTGTATTTTTACAGGTAAAATTAAACCTATTATCGTCAGTACAATCGAGCATTATGATTAAAATTGGCAACCTTGAAATACCCGATCGCCCACTTATTCTGGCACCTATGGAAGATATTTCTGATCCTCCCTTTCGTGTTATTTGCATGGAAATGGGTGCTGATCTGGTTTATTCTGAGTTTATTTCAAGTGAAGGATTAATTCGTGATGCTGATAAAAGTAAAATCAAACTTGATATTTTTCCCGGTGAACGTCCTATTGCTATTCAGGTTTTTGGTCATGACGAAAAAAGTATGACTGAAGCAGTCAATATTATTGAAAAAGTGAAGCCTGATATGATAGACATCAATTATGGCTGTCCGGTAAAAAAAGTGGTTAAAAAAGGGGCAGGTGCAGCAGCATTGCAAAATTTACCACAAATGGTAAAAATGACCGAAAAAATAGTAAAATCTACAAAAATACCTGTTACTGTTAAAACACGTCTGGCCTGGGATAGCCATAGTATAAAGATTGTTGAACTATGCGAAATGCTTCAGGATGTGGGAGTAGCAGCAATTGCTGTGCATGCCAGAACTGCTGTTCAGCAATATTCAGGAACTGCTGACTGGGCATGGTTTAAACGCATAAAGAATAATAACCGATTTAAAATTCCTCTATTTGGAAATGGTGATATTAATACGCCTCAAAAAGCAAAAACATTATTTGATGAATACCAGGTGGACGGAGTGATGATTGGTCGGGCAAGTATTGGGAATCCCTGGATATTTAAATTAACTAAACATTATTTAAAAGGAAATGATATACCATTTAAGATAAAAATTTCGGAAAAGGCAGAAGTTTGCAGAAGGCATTTAATGCAGTCAGTTAAATGGAAAGGAGAACGATTGGGAATTCTGGAAATGAGACCTCATTATGCACATTATTTTAAAGGTATTTATCACTTTAAGGCAATTAGAATAAAATTGGTGGAATCAACAGATTTAAACCAAATAACTGGAATTCTCGATAGTCTTGCCAACGCAGATGAAACACAAATACTGTGAAAAATTAATGTCTGTTTTTGACAATTGTTGATAATATTACCATTGAAACGATTAACATTCCGCCAATAATTATTTTTATTGAGGGAATTTCGTTGATAAGTAAAGAAGCAAGTAATATCCCATATACAGGTTCCAGACTTGCAATCAAACTTGCATTTAAAACACTGATATTTTTCATGCCACTTATAAAAAGTGTATGTGCCAGAGCAGTAAAAATTACACCAAGTAAAACTAATAGTAATACAGATTTAACGCTGAAGGATGGTATTCCGATAAAAATCGTTGGCAGAAGAATAAGTGCTGCCGACAGATTCATATAAAAAGAAATAACTACCGGCTGAATTTTTTCTGTCATTTTTCTATTAAGAATGCTAATTAGTGAAAATGCTAAACCTGACAATAAACCATAAATCACAGCAGAAATTTTGATATGACTTATTCCGATGTCAGGAATTACAAGATATACGCCTGAAAATGTGATTACTGCAAAAACAAACTGTATCGTCTCAAGGCGTTTTTTAAAAAAAAGAGGTTCTAAAAATGCAGTAAAAACAGGAAAAGTTGAATAAGTAAGCAATCCTGTTGCAACAGAGGAAAGCATGATGCTTTTAAAAAAAGTAAACCAATGAAATGCCAACAATGCACCAATCAAAAAAAGAATCAGGTAATGTCTTTTATCAGCAAGTTTCAAATTGTTTTTTTTGACTTTAAGGAATAAAAAAATTGTGATAGAAGCAAAAAATACACGTCCAAAAACTATAATAGCAGAAGGCAGATCGACCAATTTTCCAAAAAGTCCGGCAGCACCAAAAAGAAAAACAGCCAGATGAATGAAAAGATATGATTGAAAAAATCTTTTTTTATCATCCATGCTTTAATTTCAAAAAGAGAGTTAAAAATAAAGCCCTACCACATTTATTTTAGGCAGGGCTGTTAATGATAAAATGAAATTTACTTTAAAGGTGCATTTTTCAGTGTTTCTACCAGAAAATTATAAAACATTTCTACTGTTGGTATATTCACTTTTTCATCCGGTGAGTGCGGATGTCTCATGGTAGGTCCGAAAGAAATCATATCAAGGTTAGGGTAAACTCCACCAATTAATCCACACTCAAGACCAGCATGTATTGCTTTTACTTCAGGAATTTTTCCGAATCGTTGATGATAAACTTGTTTCATTGCTTTAAGTATTGCTGAATCAGGATTGGGTTTCCAGCCTGGATAAGCACCATCAAACGAACACTCAGCACCTGCCAGTACAAACAATGCTTCCATCATTGCTGCCAAATCATCTTTTGCTGAATCTACTGAACTACGAAGCAGGCATTTTACTGTAATATTCCCATTTTCTGATTTGGTAATGGCAAGGTTGGTACTTGTTTCTACAAGACCAGGCATGCTGTCGCTCATACGAATTACTCCATTTGGACAAGCATATACTGAATTAATCACCGATTGTTGCGTTTTCTGATCAATCAATTTGGCTGGCGTCATTACTTCTACCAAAGTCATACTCATATCTGGTTCAGTAACGGATAATTCTTTTTTAATTTTTTCAACATTTTTGGTAAAACACTTGATAAATTTATCCTTGTTTTCTCCTGGAATAGTAACAATGGCATAAGCTTCACGAGGTATGGCATTTCTTAGGTTTCCTCCTTCAAATGATGATAGCCTCAAACCATGTCTTTGGCTAGCATGATAAAGAAAACGGAATAATATTTTGTTGGAATTACCTCTTCCCAGGTTAATATCAAGGCCGGAGTGTCCTCCTTTTAATCCTTTAACGTCTATTTTGAATGCAATATGGCTTTTAGGTACATCTTCTTCAGAATATTTAAACGTAAAACTACCATTAACACCTCCGGCACAGCCAATATACAATTCTCCTTCATCTTCAGAATCAAGATTAAGCAAAATATCTCCTTTTAAAAAGCCGGGTTTTAGTCCAAAAGCCCCAGTCATACCTGTTTCTTCATCAATGGTAAATAATGCCTCAACTGGACCATGCTTTATATCTTTTGCTTCAAGCACAGCCATGGCAGCAGCCACGCCAATGCCATTGTCGGCACCAAGGGTGGTCCCTTTTGCTTTTACCCAATCTCCATCTATCCATGCATCGATAGGGTCTTTTTCAAAATCATGAACCTTGTCATTGTTTTTTTGAGGAACCATGTCAACGTGTCCTTGTAAAATAATCCCTTTGCGATTTTCCATGCCTGCAGTTGCTGGCTTTCGAATCAATAAATTTCCCACTTCATCGACAAAAGTCTCGAGTCCCAGATCATCACCAAATTTTTTAATAAATGCTATTGATGCTGCTTCACAGCCCGATGGACGTGGTATTTGTGTCAGTGAATAAAAGTGTTTCCATACACTTTCCGGTTTTAAATTTAAAATTTCTTTTCCCATTTTATTGTTGTTTAAGTTCTGTAAATGATATAAAGCGTTGCTCATACAACATGGATAAAAACTTTCCAAGACGTTCGTCAACAGGTTCTATTTTTTCCCCAAATTTCTCCTTTAAAAAAGAAGATATTTCATAAACTTTAACAGAACCATTCATTTTTAACCATGTTGCTGAGCCAAATTCGTCAAGATTAATTTTAATATATTTTTTATTTTCTGCTAAAAGAGGCTGAAGTATAGGTCCCCAAAATTTAGAATTAAATCTTGGTAATAGCACGTTTACCATTTCATGATTCATTTCATGCTCAAGAATACGAAATGGAGTCATTTCGAGCAAATTTGCTTTTTTTAATATCTTCCTTCTCTCAAAAAAATTCATTAGTTTCCTTTAATGACTTGCCAAAGGGGGTGCAGGTTCATCAGGCTTACCAGCTTTTTTTAACGGTAAATTAATCAGCACTACAGCAATTATTGCTAAAATAACTAAACTGGTAATATAAGATGGATAATTAAATGCCCAGATTTTAACATCGAAAAATGCGAATGCTGCAAACAATAAACCTATTAAAGCTTCTCCTGCAATCAATCCTGCTGCTATTAAAATACCTACATTTTCTGTTCTTGCTTTTTGAGCATCATTATGTTTCCTTCTATCCTGTATCATTTCCATAATACCCTTTATGGCACCACCAGTAAAAATAGCAAAAGTTGTTTCCAAAGGCAGATACATTCCTATGGCAATAAGCATTGGACTTCTCACCTGCATCAGAATTAGTGCTGTACCTAACAACATACCAACAATAATCAATGGCCAGGCCATGTTTCCCTGAATGATACCTCCTGATAAAATTGCCATAAGGCTTGCCTGGGGTGCAGGCAATTCACGACTTCCAAAGCCTCCTTCATAGCCTTCCTGTAATCCCTTTGCTATATCACCTTCGTGAAGAATAAAAATTGGAATGAACATGACTGCAGCAGCCACCACTACACCTATAACATCACCAAGTTGCATGCGCCAAGGAGTACCACCCAGTAAGTGTCCTGCTTTTAAATCCTGTAACATTTCTCCTGCTACCGCTGCTGAAACACAGATGATGGCAGCAACACCTAAAACAGCAGGTACACCTTCATTGCCTGAAACACCAAGTGCCCACATCAATAAGGCAGTTACTACTACGGTTGAAATTGTTAGTCCACTAATTGGATTATTTGATGAACCAATAATTCCAACCAGGTAACCTGATACAGCACCAAAGAAAAAACCTGCTATAATCATCACTATTGTTGCTACAAGTGCTACAATAAACGAAGTGTGAAATATAAAAAATGTAATTAAAAATGTTGCAAGGGCAGCTCCTGTTATTCCCAATATTATCCAGTTGAAACCAAGATCTTTATCAATACGTGCAGTATTTGAATCTCCTTTTGTTGCCTTTCTGACATCACCAACCGAACGTGCTATACCGGCAATTAAACTTTTCCTCATTTTCCAAAGAGTAAATACAGTACCAACCAACATACCACCAATCGCAATAGGTCTGACAATTGTTTTCCAAATAGTGATCATCTGGAATTGAGGGTCAGAAATTTTTTGCATAGCTGCATTGGTATCATTGGCCAGGTTATTATCGACCAGATATTGTGCCCATGCAGTAAAATCAATATGACTGGATAAGAAATAGTAAATAATGGGGGTTAAAAGTCCCCAGGCTACTAACCCTCCACTAAAGTTTAAGGATGCAAGCTTGGGCCCAATAATATACCCAACGCCCAAATAGGCTGGTTTTAAACCCGGTGTACCAATCATTAAGCCACCTTTTGCTGAAATAGCTTGCCCTGTACCTGTTATAAATTGTGATTTAAACTGAACAAATTTTTCCCATACAGGAAGGAAGAGTTTAAATTCACCAGCAGCTTTTATCAAACCACCAAAACCCATTGCCCAAAATAAATATTTCGAACTGCCACCAGCCGAGCGACCTGACTTATGTATTTCAGCAGCGGCAACTGACTCAGGAAAAGGCAGTTCAGTGTCTTCAACCATAACCCTTCTTAACAAAGCAACAAACATAATTCCAAGGATACCGCCTGTAATCATTATTAGTGATGAAATAATGTAATGGCCAGGTGTATAAAACTCTTTCCATATACCAGCAATAAAAAAAGCTGGTAAGGTAAAAATTGCTCCTGCAGCTACGGATTCACCTATTGAGCCCACTGTACGGGTAAAGTTTTCTTCTAATATACTGCCTTTCATTGCCTTTAATAGTGCCATACCAATCACAGCGGCAGGATATGTGGCCGCTATTGTCATTCCTGCTTTCAAGCCAAGATAAGCATTGGCTGCACCTAATATTACAGCTAAAAACAATCCGATAATCAGTGCCCTGATAGTAAATTCTGCCATCTTTGTTTCAGATGAAACAAAAGGCATAAACTTTTTTTGTTCCGACATCTTAATACTTTTTAAAGGTTTTTTAAAGATTATCCAAACTACAAAACTATTATTAATTGTTTAAATAGATTACTACTAAGGTATATATAAATTTTATCTGTCAATCAAGGTGAAATTTGCTTATAAAAAGTTTTCATTTCGATTTATAGTATTTTATAAGCAGCATTCATCCATTTCAAATTTTTAAGCTCATAGTTACCAGATAAATAGTGCTTACAATATGAGAATGCGAAATATAATAATATCAGCTATCATTGACTTTTAAAAAGATATTCTGCATTTATGAGTTAAATTATCAGATGAACAAACAAAGCTGAAAAGCTGATTTAAAGGTATATGATTTTTTTCATTTTATTACATCAAAGCTTTCTTATTTTTGTTTTGAAATAAATAAGCCAGTAATGCCAATAATTGGGTCTATTTTAAAAGCAACAGTGGAATTACGCGGAAAACCTTTGAAAGAAAAGTCGTTCCACCATGCTGTTTCAAGTCAGCAAAAAGTATTAAGAAAACTCTTAAAAAAAGCTCAACTGACTGCTCTCGGTGAGGAGTATAAGTTTCATGATATTCTGAAAAGCAGGAATATTATTAAAACCTATCAACAAAATGTACCATTATTTGATTATAACTTAATATTTAAGAAATGGTGGTACAGGGCACTAAATGGCGAGTCTTATGTGGCATGGCCTGGTCAGGTCAAATATTTTGCATTAAGCAGTGGCACATCAGAAGCATCCAGTAAATATATTCCTGTTACTGCTGATATGCTGAAACAAGTTAAAAGGACCAGCATACGTCAAATATTTAACCTTGCCAAGTATGATTTTCCTCCAGAATTCTTTAATAAAGGTATTTTGATGCTGGGAGGGAGCACACATTTACATTACAATGGCACCTATTATGAAGGTGACCTTTCTGGAATCACCGCTTCAAATATTCCGTTTTGGTTTCAGTATTTTTATAAGCCGGGAAAAAGGATTTCAAAAGAAAGAGACTGGATGACAAAACTGGATGAAATTGTTAAAAAGGCACCAGAATGGGATATTGGTGTTATTTCGGGTGTACCTGCATGGTTGCAAATTTTACTGGAAAAAATAATTTCACAATATAATCTTACTACAATACACGATATTTGGCCAAATCTGTCTATCTATGTTCATGGAGGAGTTTCATTCAGCCCATATAAAAAAGGGTTTGAAAAATTATTAGCAAGACCATTGGCATATATTGAGACTTACCTTGCCTCTGAAGGTTTTATAGCATATCAGGGTCATCCTAACACAGAATCAATGCAGTTGGTGGTTGATAACGGAATATTTTTTGAGTTTGTCCCATTTAATGAGTATAATTTTGATAATGATGGAAATCTATCTCCTTATGCCGAAACATTTACACTTGAGCAAATTGAGGAAGGTAAAGAATATGCTTTGCTTTTATCAACCTGTGCAGGTGCCTGGAGATACCTGATTGGTGATACGATTAAATTTACTTCAAAAGAAAAATACGAAATTCAAATCACTGGTCGTACCAAGCATTTCCTGAATCTATGCGGAGAGCATTTGTCACAGGAAAACATGAATAAAGCAGTAAAAATGCTGGAAGACGAGTTGAATGTTTCCATCAGAGAATTTACTGTTGCAGCCATTCGTCATGAAAGCATGTTTGCTCATCATTGGTACTTAGGCACCGATGACTTTCTGGATGCAAATTTAGCTGCCGAACGAATTGATCATCATTTAAAAATTCTGAATGACGATTATCGTGTTGAAAGAATTGCTGCTATTAAAAATGTATTTGCAGAAGTATTACCATCAAGCATATTTTATCAATACATGAAAATGAAAGGAAAACTTGGAGGGCAACATAAGTTTCCAAGGGTATTAAAATCATATCAAATGAATGAATGGGAAAATCTTGTTGAAAAATTTAAAAAATCACGTAAGTGAGTATTACTGAACCAATTATTGAAGGTATTGCATTAGGATTGACACTGAGCGTATTAATTGGTCCTGTATTTTTTACGCATATTCAAACTGTTATTTATAAAGGGTTCACTGCGGGAAATATTCTTTCTGTAGGCATTACTGCCAGTGATATTTTCCTGATTTTTTTATGTTATATTGGCACTGCACAACTGATTGATAACAAAGTATATAAAATTTCTATCGGGTTGATTGGTGGATTAGTATTAATCGGCTTTGGTATTTATACTTTCCAAAAACGAATAAAATTTAAAGACCTGAGGCCAAATTCAAACGTTATTAATGGCTCAGGGATTGTAAAACTTCTTATTCAGGGCTTTGTTTTAAATTTTGCGAATCCTTTTGTTTGGTTTTTCTGGCTTGGTGTGGTTTCGCTGGTAAATTCAAATTTCGGACACAACAAATTTGATGTAATATTATTCTTTTCGGCAGTAGTTGGAACATATTTTATCATTAACATAGTAAAAGCTATTCTGGCATACAGAATAAAAAGATTAATCCGTCCTAAAACAATACTAATAATAAACCGTGTAGTAGGGGTTTTGCTTGTTGTATTTGGTTTTATTTTGATTGGAAGGATTATGTATCAGGAACATATTTTTCATATCAGGGATTTTCTTCATTAATTTTAGTAGTTATTACTTTATATCCCTTTTTCTCAATAGCAGCAACCACTTGCTCAGGACTCAATACTGCTCTGTCGAAGCGTGCTACAGCATATCCATCTTTAAAACGTGCAAAAGCTTCAATAGCACCCTCCTGAGACACAACAGCACCTGCCACTGCTTGTTCACAACCTTCACAGTGCATCCCATTAATTTTCATTTCCATCCTTACAATGTCTTTTTCTTTTTGATGTTTTTTACAAGCATTCATTGAAACACTTAATAATACTATCAGAATAACAAAATACTTCATTATCAGTTTTTTAATTTTTTAAGATTGAATAAGCTCAGGGCGTATCTTTTTCCTTTCTGTCATGTATTCAATATATGTTTTATCATAAGATACCCGAAGGTCAATTAATCTTTCAAAATCAGATATTAACGAAGCCAACAATTCTGTTGCTTCCCTGACTCCAAAATTATTACAGGAATTTGCAGTTTTGTAGTCATAAAGATATTTTTTGTCAGCATATTCATTCATGAGAGGATTTGATTCTCTATTAATTAAAATCCTTATACCACATGCCTTCGCAATTGAAAAATCTAAAATATCGTCAAAAATAAATGCTGTATAATCATGGTTCAGATTTATTTTGTTGCAATATTCATTAAATGCTTCTGTTTTATTTTTATAGCCTGAATAAATATAATTTATATTTTCTCTTTCAGCAAAAAAATGGATAGAGTTGTTATTCTGACCACTAATGATTACAATAGGAAGTACAGTTCCAGTTTTTTGCCAGAATGCAAACCTCAACAGGTTGACACCCATGGAATCTATTTCGTTGAATCCTTCTGAAAAGTCTCTGTTTTTATAGCCCATATTAAAAACACCATCCCAGTCAAGAATCAATGTTTTTATTTTTCTGACACGGTCAATAAAATTTTTGCTTTGAGGATGAAAAGTTCCACCTATCGATTTAAATTTATCTAAAACTGCGAAAGGTGTTATCATATTAAATTTAAGTTAGTTACGTCCTGAATATCAACCATGCCAACAGGTATATTATTTTCTGTAACAATAATATTGTCAACTTTCTTTTTAACAAAAATATCGACAACTTCCTGCAATAATGCATCAGAATGAACTGAAATGGGGTTTGTATGACACAAGTCCGACATCTTCATATTAAAAACTTCATGACCTAATGACATAATTGCTCTTCTCAAATCACCATCAGTAAAAATACCCAATAAAGCTCCATTATGATTAACAATTGCGGTTGCTCCAAAGCCAGAATCTGTCATTTGCCGTACTGCATTTTCTATCGTTTCGTTTGCATGAACAACCGGGTTTTTCACCCGCATAATATCCTTTGCCTTCATGGTAAGCAAACGTGTATGAGCAATAAATTCATCTGTACCAATAGTAGTAAAACTGTTTTGTGTCAGCAATTTCATCACCTTCCAAGGTACTGTACAGGCATGCACACCAATGTTTATTGCATTTCTGACATGTTCGGGATGCCTTACGGAAGAAAACATCACCCTTGTCGTATAAGCATACCTGTCAACAGCAGCAACGCAGTCTTCCACCAGGCTTAAAGCGTCATGTCCCTGATCCTGTAACCTGCCAACAAGCGGGCAAACATAGGCAGCCCCGGCCTCCATAGCCATATATGCCTGTTGCAAGGTATAAACAAGGTGAACATTCACCATGTAGCCTTTTCTGCTTAAAATTTTACAAGCTTTTACTCCCTCAAGTGATACAGGTATTTTAAATACAGTTTTTTCTTCAGAAAGACCAAGTGACAGCAATCTTTCTGCTTCAAATACAATTTCTTGAGCCGTATTTCCGATAGATTCGATATGTAGTAATGGTACTTTCTGTGATAATTCGACAATGGTAGCATCGATGTCGCTGATACCATGTCGGTGCATAAAAGTGGGTGTTGTAGTGAGGCCAGTTAAAAAACCAAGCGAAAAAGCTTCTTCAATTTCTTTAACATCTACCGAATCAAGATATAATTCCATAAGATTTTATTTTCTGAATTTAACTTCTGTAAAATGTAATTCCAACAAAGGTTTCAAAAATTCTTCAAGGTCAGTCACACAAAGCTGGCTGGCAGCGTCACACAAAGCATTTGCGGGATCAGGGTGGGTTTCAATAAACAAGCCATCGACACCGGCAGCAACACCGGCACGTGCCAGAACTGGTAAATATTCACGTGCCCCACCTTTGGGGTCTGCGCTGGGAATGCCATATTTCCTGACTGAATGGGTAATATCAAACACTACGGGAAAACTTGTTTCATTTAAATGATGAAAACTACGGGGGTCAACAACCAGATCGTTGTAACCAAAAGTATATCCTCTTTCGGTCAGAATGATTTGTGAGTTACCTGATTCCAATAATTTATTGATAGGATGAATCATGTTTTCAGGGGCAATAAACTGGCCGTGCTTCAAATTAACCACTTTTCCGGTTTTAGCAGCAGCAACAACAATGCTTGTTTGCATACACAAATACGCAGGTATTTGAATAATGTCTAAAACTTCAGAGGCAGGTAATGCTTGTGCCGGTTCGTGAATATCTGACAAGAGCGGAATGTCAAACTCTTTTCCAATTTTTTCAAGTATTTTCAATCCTTTTTCCAGGCCAGGGCCCTGATAGTATTTTAATGCACTACGGTTATCTTTAGTAAATGATGATTTGTAAATTACAGGGATATCAAGTTTTGTAGATATTTTTTTCAGAAATTCAGCAGTTTTATACATGACCGACTCATCTTCAATCACACATGGCCCTGAAATTAAAAATAATTTTTCACTGCCACATGCAATATCCCGTACCTGAACAATTTTCTTTTGCATTTGCCTATCTCTGATAATAACTGCAAAAATACTGTAAAATTACTTTTTATTCAGATGATTATTCAAAGGTAAATTAAAACTAAAACCTAAACGCCATTTTATTTTTCCGAACCCAAATTCAAAAATTAATCTTCTGAAAATTGAATCAACATTTTTCGATATGCATTGAAAATATTTGCTCTCGAAACAAATCCCCTATATTTTCCTGACTCCAGTACTGGCAGGTTCCATAAACCTGTTCGTTTAAATTTCTCCATTACCTGGTCCATATTATCGTCAGGTGACACTGTTTCTTCAGCCTGTATCATTAAATCTCTAACAAAAACTTTATCATACATTTCATGGTCAAATATGATTTTTCTAACATTATCAAGAGGTATAAGACCTACAAAGTAGCCATTACTATCAACAACAGGAAATATATTTCTTACAGATTCTTTAATAACCTTAACCAAATCACGTAAACTATCATCAGGTTTGATGATTATAAAATTTGTTTCTATTAAGGCTGGCACTTTTAAGAGAGTTAAAACAATTTTATCTTTATGATGTGTAAGAAGATCACCTTCATGAGCTAACTTAGATGTATAAATTGAGTATATGTCAAAAGAACGTGCTGTCAGGTACGAAAGTGAGGCAGTAATCATTAAAGGAATTATCAGATCATAGCCCGATGCCACTTCTGCTATTAAAAATATAGCTGTCATTGGGGCATGTAATACACCTGCAATGGTGCCTGACATACCAACCAATATAAAATTAACAACAGAAATATCTTGTTTTAATACACTATTTGCAATTAAAGCAAATAAAAATCCCAGTGTTGAGCCTAAAAATAATGAAGGTGCAAAAATACCTCCCACACCACCTGCTCCTAAAGTAGCAGCAGTAGCAAAGGTTTTGAAAAATACTAAAAGTGCAATAAATACAATAACAACCCATATATTGTTCTTATAAGGTAAAAACAAACTGGTATTTAATAGCATTTGATAATTTCCCTGAAGTAGTGAATTTATGGAATCGTATCCTTCGCCATAAAGGGGAGGAAAAACAAAAATAAGAATTCCTAAAACGACACCACCTGCAATGATTTTCCCTGATTTTTTCCTGATTTTTTCGAATACCCGAGATATAGCATGAAAACCTCTTGTAAAATGAACAGAAAAAAATCCGGTAAAAATACCCAATAAAAAGAAAAAAGGGACTTCATGAAACAAAAACTGGTCTTTCAGGCTTGGATGAAAAAGAACATCCCTGCCGAAGAAGAAAAATGATGTTAAAACGGCAACGGAAGATGCTATCAGTAATGGGATTAAAGAAGAAAGTGTCAGGTCAAGCATCAATACTTCTATTGAAAAAATTACAGCAGCGATAGGTGCTTTAAACAATGCAGCTATTGCACCTGAAGCAGCACATGCCATTAAAATTGCTCTAGACCTGAAATCAAGATGCAGAATTCGACCAACATTACTCCCTATTGCCGCACCGGTACTTACAGAAGGCCCTTCTAGCCCGACAGATCCACCAAAACCCACAGTAAAAGCACTGGTAATGATGGAAGAATACATATTATGCGGACTTAATATTGCATTTTGTCGTGAGATTGAATATAATGTTGCAGGAACACCATGGTCAACAGGTCTTTTAATAAAGTATTTAACTATTATTACCGTGATGAAAATGCCAATCATCGGATATATTAAATAAAGGTAATTAATGTGAAGATTTGAAAATTGCCTGATAAATACCTCTTGTATAAAATGAACAGTGTTTTTAAGTATTACTGCAGCCAAGCCTGTTAATAATCCAATAAATGCACTTAAAAAAATAATAAAAGTACGATCCTTTATATTTTTCAACCTCCAGATGATAAATCGTCTCAGGTATTTTTCATAGATGGTTATTTTTGTACCTTGTGTCAAATGCAATATTTTTATACTACAAACTTGTGGTTTTTTCGAATTATATCAAAATTTTTTCATGAACGTTTAAATTCTTAAACTCTTTCAGTCTTTCATTGTGAAAAATACGATTCCTTATCTGGAATATATCTGAATTTCAAATCCAGAACAGTCTTACTAAAGAAATATTTATTATTCGTTCACCATTGAAAAACTTAATGAAATCTCATACGGTGCTTTAAATTTTAATCTGGTATTTGTTGCATCACTACAAGCAAGAAGTCAGGAAATAAATCAGAAATAGGTTAAGTAACAAATAAATAAATTTATTCGCAAACGATTGTGCCTGCTGAAACTGTAATAAGCTGGTAGTTACAGTTTAAGGAATCCAAAGTTATTCGTAAATGGTCTTTATCAGTATCTGTTATAAAAACTTGCCCAAAATCTCCTGATGCGATCATTTTCATCAGGTTATTGATACGTGATTTATCAAGTCTGTCATTCAGATCATCAAGGAGCAATATAGGTTTAAATCCTTTTCTTTTTTTTATTATTTCAAATTCTGCCATTTTAAGTGCCAGAACAATCGACTTTTTTTGACCTTGTGAGGCAAATCTTTGGGCAGGATAATTATTTATACTGACAACTATATCATCTCTGTGGATACCTGATACCGTTCGGCATTGGATTAAATCACTTTCAATGCATGACGCAAGAAGTTCTGACATACTTTTGTTATTAAGCTGAGAATCGTAAGAAACATCAATTCCTTCTTTTTTCAAACTGATTTCAAAATAATATCTTGTGACAAGCGATTTTATTTCCTCAATGTATGCTTTTCTTTTAGTGTAAACTGGCAATGCACAGGTAGAGAGAATATCATTATACACGAACAGCAGTTTCCGGTTGAACTGATTCTTTTCTTTCATCAATTTCAACTGTGCATTGCGCTGAGCAAGTGTTTTTTCATAACGTATAAGATGTTCCAGATATTCATAGTCGGTTTGTGCTATTAGTCTGTCAAGGAACTTTCTGCGTTCAGCACTTCCATCATCTATCAAATTGATATCATAAGGTGTTACCATTACAGATGGGAAACGACCTACATGACCGGCAAACCTTTCATATTCAATATTATTAACTTTAATTTTTTTTCTTCCACCATTCACATATCCAATAAAAATCTCTGAAATCTGGCTATTAAAACTGCACTTCTGCTTTAAATTGAAGTATTGTTGGCCATGTGTAATATTTTTTAATTCTGTTCCGGGAAAGTTACTTTTTCCGATAGATAAAAAATTCAAAGCATCAAGCAGGTTGGTTTTACCAGCACCATTTTCACCACAAAAACAAACAATATTTGAGTCAAAAGTAATGTCAATTTTACTAAGATTTTTAAAATTTTCAATATGCAATTCCAGGATTTTGAGCACAAAAAAACGATTAACACTGCAAATTTAAGCTTAATTGTTAAATCCAAATGTTAGATTTTCTTAATCGATTCAGCATTATAATTAAATCTGATACTGAAGTTCAGTTAATTAGCAGTGATAATTATTACCTTTTAAAGTAATTTCAGTACTTTTTTATTATAAATTTTTTGATGTTCCTATTATTGCATAATATTTGTGAATAATTCCCCATTATTAAAATGGCACGTATATTAGGCATTGATTATGGGCTAAAACGCACCGGGTTGGCTGTAACTGATCCTATGCAAATAATTGCTACTGGTTTGACTACCATTAAAAGTGAGAATTTAGTTGATTTTCTTAAAACCTATTTTTTTAATGAAATTGTTGAAAAGATCATAATCGGATATCCACTTGACCTGAAAGGCAATACAACCCATGCAACCCCTGCAGTAGATAACATAATAAGATTGCTTAATAAAGAATTTGCTAATATACCTATAGAAAAAGTAGATGAAAGATTTACTTCACGCATGGCCTCACAAACAATCGCTAAAAGTGGATTAAATAAACAAAAACGACAACAAAAGGAATTAATAGACAAAGTCAGTGCTACAATCATATTACAAGCTTATCTGGAAAAAAACAAATGATACTGAAAGTAACAGCATACGGAGATCCCATACTGAGAAATGAAGGACAAAATATAGATGCAAATTATCCATCTCTTCATCAGCTCATAAATGATATGTACGAAACCATGTATAATGCCAGTGGAGTTGGATTAGCAGCACCACAGGTTGGTCTGAATATTAACTTGTTTGTTATTGACACTTCTAAAGTTGATGATTATAAAGAAGGAATAAAAAAGGTATTTATTAATCCTGAAATTCTGGATGAATTCGGCAAATCCTGGATATATGAAGAAGGATGTTTAAGTTTACCGAAAATAAGAGAAAATGTTGAGCGTTTCGACCATGTTAAGATACGCTATCAGGATGAAAATTTTAATTATCATGAAGAAACATTTACCGGAATCAATGGAAGAGTAATTCAACATGAATACGACCACGTAATGGGTGTTTTGTTTATTGACCATATCACACCACTAAGAAGACGATTGATTCGTAAAAAACTGGATTCAATTCTGAATGGTACTGTTGATGCCGGTTATCCAATAAGGTTTTACAGTAAAAAACGCTAAATCAAAATAGATTTTTTAATTCTGAAGAATTCACAACAGCTTCATAGCCGATTTTAAACATCTCATTTGCCTTACTTAACTCATAATAGCTGTATTTACTAATCTTTACAGTTTCTATATAAAGATCTGCAAGATGTATTTTGCTCTTAATTTCTTTGGCAGCCGCTACAAGAAAACTACGAACAATAACACCTAAAACTCCATTGATTTCTTTTTGATGTGTTAATGGATTTACGTTAATAGCAATTAATTTTTCACAAAATGGTCGGATAGGTAATATGGGCAAATTATCAAGAACACCACCATCAACATACGTTATATTGTCTTTTATTTTTGGTTCAAAGACAACGGGTATTGATATAGACGCTAAAACTGCATCAATAATGTTACCTTCCGAAATATATACTGCTTTACCGTTATTCAGGTCAGTAACACATATATACAAAGGCTTTTTAAGCTCGTCAAAGTTTTTTGCTACTAAATGTTGTTCTAATATTTTTTTAATAGGCAATGTTTTTAAAAATCCCTTTTTAGGAATAGAGATATCCAGCAATTGTAAAAGTTTTTTATTCGAAAAAAGCCGATGAATTTGCTCTGGGTTGTATCCATCTGCATAAAATGCACCTACCATTGCCCCAACACTTGTTCCTGAAATAATTTGTGGCACAATACCATTTTCTTCAAGTGCTTTTAATGCCCCTAAATGAGCAAAGCCTCTGACAGCACCTCCGCTCAATACTACCCCATATTTAAACTTTTCAGTCATATATCACCATATCCATTTTTATATCGTGTTTATTTATTGGTATGCTTTCAAAATATTGAAATTTGAAACATACACCGATCCTGAATGCACTCAATCCGGTTAATAATTTGTCATAAAAGGCTTTACCACGGCCTAATCGGTTATTGTTTTTATCGAATGCAATGCCAGGAATGATAGCAATATCGATTTTTTCCCAATCTGTATAAGCCTGACCTGATGGTTCCAGAATGTTGAAATTTTCACCTGTAATAAGTTTATCAAAACCATTGAATTTTTTTAATATTAAATTTTCACCGGCTATACCAGGTAATAATATCATTTTTTTCTGATACCATTTTTTGATAAAGTCATGAGTAAAAACTTCTCCTGCTATTGACCAGTAACATAAAATTATACTGGAATATTGAAAAATGTTTAAACTTTCCAGCTTATTGAATATTTCATTAGAAAAAATCAACAAATCGTTTTCAGAATACAGTTTTTTCGCACTTTTTATTTGTTGCCTCAATTCCTTTTTCTGTTCCTGAACCGTTAACATTTGTTTATGATTTAATAAATGTTATTGTTTCCTTTTTTCCATTTTCATTAACTTGAATAAAATATAAGCCTGTTTTAAAATCTTTTATATCTATATTAAAATAAACAGGATTTTCACTTTTCTGAAGAACTGTTGCAAACACACATTGGCCTTTCATAGTATAAACAGAAACTACTGCTTGTTCGCTAAGTTGCCTGATTGCAACAGTAACTTTATTTGAGGCAGGATTAGGAAAAACCTTTACATCTTCACTCATAAAGATTTTTTCCTCTTTTGTGCCGAGTAGCTCCTCAACACTATTGACATAAGTGCTGTAAACACCATTGCCATGTGTTGCCACCACCACTAAACCATCAGTTTGCCTGGTTTTTACCATATCAATAACAACATTGCCAATTGTTTTTGCACCGATATTTACCCAATTTGTTGCAGTTTCCAATAATGTATCTGTAGCAAAAAGCCCCATGCTACTGCCAATAAAATATAATGTTTTACCATTTTTCAGTGGTAAAATAGAAGCCCAGCGTAAACTGGGACCATTTCCGCTACCATCAGGATTATCTTCAAGATTCCCTGCTACCCTCGACCATGATGTTCCTCCATTTGAGCTATAAAAAAGACTGTAAACTTTATAGTTTGAAAAGACCACAAGTACATGGTCAGCATTGCGTGGATCAACAGCAATACAACTAATATTACCTGCATTTGTTAAACTGGTTATACGTTTTAGTTCGGGGTCTCCCTTGTCAGCATTGTCGATCCTGTACAGAACACTTTTATTGGTGCCTGCATAAAGTCTGTTGGCAGGGTTATTTGTTGACACAGCAAGAGCTGAAATGGAACGATTTGGAAATTCAACAGTATCGCTGAAACGTTTCCATCCTGTTTTTATAGAATCATATCCACTGATATATGGAATATAACTTACACTGTCGTTTCGCCAGACTTTTGAACCTTCTGCAACATATAACAAATTATTGTTATTAGGGTCCAACACAAGTGGATTGATGAACATATAATCTTTTGCACCCATTGGATCAATGCGAGTGAATTCAAGAACTTTTCCATTATTATCCAGTTTTAACTTTCTGATACGGCCCAGTTGAATTGACATAATATAAAAGTCCTTGTTTTTGGCAATTGCACCAAAAGAACCATCAGCATTATATGGTATTTCCCACATTGCTTCAGGGTCTTTACTATTTACGAACAGGTTTCCATTGTCTTGCAATCCAGTAATAATTACATCACTTTTTGCATTTTCCTCAATCGCTGCAGTGTAAAGCTGGGTAGTCAGATAACCATTATTGAGTGATACCCATTTAACCGTATCATCTAAACAATTATATGTTTTAAAAATTCCACCATCATTGCCATTAAACAATTGCTTTGGATTTGAAGGATGATAGAATATTACATGTTGGTCGGGATGATGATTAAGATATACTGACCAATTAGGCCGTTTTGTGTGCACAGCATAGCCTCCCATCTGAACAATATTTGAATCACTGGTAAAACCATCTGTTGACCTGTAAATATTTGTTCCTGCAATAAAGATGATTTTACTGTTACCCGGTAAAACACTTATTGCCATATTATAGCCACCTTGTGCACTAAAATTGTCAAAATTCCTTGTTCCATCTGAAGGAATATTTGCATTTAAATTTTCCCAGTATCCTCCGGAACCAGTACCATCACCACTTAAATAATGATATTTCCATAAACTATTCCAATCTTCTTCTCCCTGTGATCGCAATGTTTTTTTACCATAACCTGGAGTGTGTGCAAGAAAATATACAATGTTGGAGTTGTTGGGGTCAATACCAATCACAATACGGTTAAATTCTTTAGGGAAAGTATCTGAGGGTAAAATATTTACAAAGGTATTACCATCTGATGAGCGAAAGATTCCGGGTTTGTCGCCTTCACTGCTCATGGTTGCATATACCACTCCCTTAGAAGAAACTGCAACATCTGTAAAATAAGAACCATACACACCACCGAGTTTTAACTCCCAAGAATTACCTCCATCAACACTTTTGTAGATTCTACGCAATGCTGCTGAATAGACAACATCCTGAGTGTCATTTGAAGGATCAGTACAAATATTCCAGATTAGGTCCCATGGGTCAAAATCAGTAATATCGTTGCCGTTGGTGGATGACAATTGATGCCAGCTTAATCCGTTGTCAGTACTTTTATAGATGCCATTTCCATAAAAGTAAGCTCCTGAGGCATAAGCAGAGTTTCCATAAGCTTCACCAGTTCCATAATACCAAATGTTACTTTTACCCTTTCTTATATCCTGTGCAATGCAGCTAACACTATGCAACTGATCAGGTAATGTTACTTTTGTCCAGTTTTTACCACCATTTATACTTCGCCATATTCCACCTGAAACACCCCCAGCCAATAAAATATTTGTATCATTAACATCGATTGCAAAAGCACGTGTACGGCCACCTATCAGGTAAGGCCCCCTGTGTGTCCACATAGCAGCTCTGTACCCTTTAATTTGTTCGTCATTTGTTATTTTTTTGACAAAATCCAGTTCGAGTGCAGCAATATTTGGTGGTAACTTTCCTGTTAGTGGGTCAACCAATCGGTTCAATTCCCATTCTGTACGTAATTTCATGTTCCCTGACAGCACATCATCATTGTTGACTTGTTTTTTATTTCTGTTACTACAGGAGTTAAAAACTGATAAAATGATAATATTTATTAGTATGTATTTGCTAAACCTCATTATTCCTGATTTTATTACAAAGATAATTACTGCCAGACATATATCACCCAATTTTAAAATATTCCATATTCATGATAAAATTCAGTGAGTGTGATTAAACAAACTTTATTATTTACTTGAATAAACGCTGTCGTCAAGATTACCGAACTGTTTCTGAAGGAACATATAATATGCAGCATTTGCTATCATTCCTGCATTATCGGTACAATATTGAAAAGAGGGGATAAACAGATTCAATTTATGTATTGAAGCTGCCTCAGTCAATTTTTTTCGCAGGCCCTGATTGGCAGCCACACCACCTGCTATACAGATATCTTTAATTTTATAATTTTCTGCTGCTGATATAAGTTTATCTGTCAGGTAATTAACTATCCTGTGTTGATATGCAGCGCATAAGTCGTATTTATTATCTTCAATAAATTCTGGATTTGTTTTCAATCCATCTCGTATTTTATATAAAAATGAAGTTTTTAACCCACTAAAGCTGAAATTAAGCCCCGGAATTTTAGGTATGGGAAATTTAAAAGCCAGATGGTTTCCTTTTTCTGCGTATTGATCAATCCATGGCCCACCCGGATAGGGCAGCCCTAACACCTTTGCTGCTTTGTCGAATGCTTCACCTGCTGCATCATCAATGGTGTTGCCAAGAATTTGAAAATCAGAAATTGTATTAACTTTAATGATTTGAGTGTGGCCACCTGATACCAGCAGACAGAGAAAAGGAAATTCAGGCTTCCTTTCTTCAATTAAAATAGCTAATACATGTGCCTGAAGATGATCAACACCAATAATTGGTATTTTGCGTGCAATGGCAAATCCTTTGGCAAACGATGCCGCCACCAGCAAACTTCCTACAAGACCAGGGCCCTGCGTATATGCAATTGCATTAATTTCTTCAATATTGACACCTGACTCGTTAAACGCTTGAAAAACAACATCCGAAATATTTCTTTGATGTGCCCTTGACGCAAATTCCGGAACAACACCACCATACTTGCTGTGTATCAATTGACTACTGATGATGTTGGTAAGAATTTTGCCATTTTTACAGATTGAAGCAGACGTCTCATCACAGGATGATTCAATGGCAAGTATTATACACATGTAAAAATTTGATTAACTTTCGTTTTCAAAAATATATCAATGGCAAAACCTGGTGCAAAAATTCGAAAAATTTTCCGATATGCATCATGGATTTTTCTTTCCTTGATATTTTTTATTGCATTATCAACAACTCTCCTTTCTGAAACCGGTACTGGTCAAAAAACCATTGGTGGTTTTATCGGTAAGTTTCTTACACAAAAATACCATACAAGAATTGAGATAGGAAAATTCTCAGTAGGTATTTCTAAAATCAGTATAAAAGAACTTAATGTTTACGATAAATACGATACACTGATGTTTAACATTCCGGAAATTATTATCCGATACAATTCACTAAATCAGAGTTCAAAAAATATAAAAATAAACCTCATTGAATTAAATAAACCCATAGTGAATGCTGTACGGCACCAACGGAATGAGCTTTTTAATTATGAGTATCTGATAAAAGAACTTTTCCCAAAAAATAGTGATTCATCTGAATCAGGCAGGTTTAATGTCAGTAAAATTATACTTCGGCAAGGAACAGTCAGATATTGTGAACCTCAGCGTGTTCCTAATCAGGGACTCATGAAATATCACGATTTTTTTGTAACAAATGTCCAAATCAGATTAAAGAATTTTCATGTTAAAAATGGAGTTATTAAAACTCAGATTGTTGCACTTAAAGCAATAGACAAAAGTACTTTCACAATTCATCAGGCTTCTGGTTATCTGATAGTTGATGACAAACAAATTAACTTAAAAAACATGGCATTAAAAGCCAGTGAAAGTGAATTTTACGGTTCATTTGGCTTTTTTTTCAATGAATATAAAGATTTCTCAGATTTTATTCCATTGATTGAAATTCATACAGATTTGCATGACAGCAGACTATCAGTGAATGATTTAAAATATTTTGCACCTAAAATCACAACCAATGTTAAAAATATTTTTATTGAAGGTAATTTAAAGGGCACAATTGACAATTTTAAAGGTAACGACCTGGTAATAAACTATGGCAACGACTTTAAATATATAGGCACTGCAAAAATCAGAGGTCTGCCAAAACTTAGTGAAACTTTTATCGACCTGAATGCAGTAAGTCTTTACTTTTCGTTTAATGACCTTCATGCTCTTATTCCTACATTGGTTTTTCCCGAAATGCTAACAAAAACTGGTAAGTTGCATTTTAATGGGCAATACACAGGTTTTGTTAATGATTTTGTTGCATACGGCACTTTGAATTCAGGCTATGGAAAAATTAAAACTGACCTCAATCTCAAAATTCCTGATGGTGGTATTGCTCTGTATTCGGGAAATGTAAATCTCACTGATTTTGATCTTGGAAATTTTCTTGGAAACAAACAAATTGGTAGTACCACACTTAGTGGTTCGGTTAAAGGACAAGGTTTTTCATTAGACAATATTAATTCAAATCTTGAAGTTACTGCCAGCCATTTTGAGTTTAATAACTATAACTACAACAACTTAAAGTTTTCTGGAATTATCAATAAAAAAATGATCAATGGTGATTTTAAAGTAAATGATCAAAACATTGGTCTGAACTTTAACGGCAGTGTTGATTTGGGAAACGAAAAACCTGAATATAAATTTGTTGCATCGGTTGTCAATGCTAATTTTCATAAGCTTAATTTTATTAAAGACGACATTAAATTGACCTGCTATCTTGACCTTAATCTGAAAGCATCCACCCTTGATGATATTGAAGGCAAAGTCCTTGTCCTTAATACACATATTGAAACTTCCAACAATCAATACGATATAAACACACTCTATGTTCAGTCAAGACCTTTTAGTGGGAAAAAATCTATTGTTTTTAAATCTGATGTTTTTGAAGCCTCTATTGATGGAAAATTTAATTACAAAGAACTTCCAGAGATTTTTATTAATACATTCGCTCACTACCTCGATAGTTCTTTAATAAAAACCAAAACTTTATCTGACAACAATCAATATATTAATTTTGATGTTCAGCTTTTTAAAACCTCATTATTAAATAAACTACTTAAATCTTATATTGTTTTTGAAGATAATTCAAAAATTAAAGGCAACATTTCACATCATGATTATAGCCTGAGAATCAATGCAAATCTGCCAGGTTTTAAATATAAAGACTATTATTTTTATAATCTTTTACTTAATCTGTCAACAAAAGGTAATATTTTAAGTGCATATAGTTCATTCAAACAGCTTGATAAAAAAGACACCTTGATGATAGAAAATGTAAACCTGAGCGCATCATCTTCATCATCACGCATTGATTTTACTACATATTTGTTTGATAAAACATTTTTAAACCATATCAATCTAAATGGTTCATTAAAACTCACAAAAGATTCTGTAATAGCATTGCTTGAAAACAGCTATCTCACTACTTTAAAAAATGAGAAATGGTTAATAAATTCAGATAGCATCTTTATAAATTTCAAACCTGAAATTCATATATCCTATCTGGAGTTAAAAAATAATAAAAGGTCAGTAAGAGCTATTGGTGATATAAGTAAATCAGGAGATAAACCTCTCAGGCTTATTATTGACAACACTGATTTTGCAGATATCAGCCCCTATATTCCCGTAAACCTCTCGATGTTTTCAGGGACTCTTAATGGACAGATGGTGATTTTCAATATTCTTGGAAATGCATATTTTGATGCAGCAATTTCAATGAATCCATTGTTTTATGAAGAAAAAACTTTAGGAACACTAATTTTGACTTCTTCTCATAGTCCTGTGACATTAAATACAAATGTTAAAGGTATGTTATATTCTCCGTCAATGGATGAAATTATGCATGTTAATGGAGATTTCGATTTCATCAAGAAAAAAACCATTGACTTAACAGTGGAAGTACCACAAACAGAATTGAAAAACTTTGAACCCTTCGTAAGCTTTTTAGCTTCTGATATTTCAGGAGAAGTAAATGGTCAGGTGAGGTTTACCGGCCCGCTAAATAATTATAAAATCAATGGAAATGCTTATTTCTCAAACGCATATTTCACTATTGATTATCTTAAAACAAGATATCATTTTACAGATTATGCAACACTCGATGAAAATGGGATTTATCTGAAAAATATTATTGCAAATGATGAATTCGGAAATCAGGCAACCATCTTTGGAAAAGTAAACCACAGGTATTTCAATGATTTCTTTTTTAATATTGGAATAATTGCGAATAACCTGCATGGATTAAACACAACAATAAAAGATAATACATTATATTACGGAAATGCCTTTGCAAGCGGTAGAGTTGATATTACCGGGCCTTTAGATAACATAAAACTTGATATTCAGGTAAAATCTGAACCTAATACAAAAGTAAGCCTCTGTACATTTGATGACAACACTTTTGGCAATTATAACTATATCAGGTTTACACACGGAAGTAGCTATTATCGTAATGTCGATGAAGATTATAGTTCAGGTGTGGTAGTAAATCTTGATATGGAAATTACCCCGGAAGCAGATATTGAAATTATTTTCGATCCGATAACCGATGATATTATTCGTGCAAAAGGGAATGGAAATTTAAAGCTGCTTGTTGATGAATATGGTAATAACAATATGTGGGGAAGTATAGTTATCGAAGAAGGAACATATACATTCAGTGCACTGATAAAACGAAAATTACTTGTTACCAAAGGGAGTAGTATTACATGGAAAGGTGATATCTATGATGCTGAAGCAAAAATAGAAGCAAAATACAGAGTTGATGCATCTGTTTATAATCTTATTAAAGATAATAAAAACCTGCTTGCTGAAGAAAAGGATTTATACAGGCAGACAAATTTTCCAGTAGATGCAAAATTAATTCTGACTGGTAATCTGTTTTCTCCTGAGGTAAAACTTGATTTTGACATATTAAATACAAATTCTGTTACATCTGGTCAGCAATTGATTTATCTGAACCAACAAATAGCAAATATAAAAAGCAATGAACAGGAACTAAACAAACAAGTTATTAGCCTGTTGCTAATCAATAGTTTTTTACCCCCTGAAACAGGTATAGGCGGTATTTCTGCTGATAATACTTTTAATGCCAACATTGGTGCATTGTTTTCAAATCAATGGAATCAGTGGCTTTCAGGCTTCAGCAGACACCTAAATTCAAAGTATATCAATAACATTCAATTAGGTGTAAATTATGCCACTGAAAAACAGTATCAGCGTGAATTAGATGTGCTGATGAGCGGTAGTTTGTTTAACGACAGGGTAGAATTTACAGGCAGTTATGATATACAAAATGTTAATGCCAATTTCCAGGTAAACTTTAAACCTGCAAGAAATAGTAAATTAAGGGTAAAGGTATTCAATAAAAGTGATAATAATATCATTCAACGTGAAGATATTAATCGTCAGGGTGTAGGAATTTTTATCAAACAAGACTTTGACAAATGGTCTGAATTATTCAGAAGAAAGAAAAAAGATTTAAGTATAAAATAATTATTCAGGTTCACCCATAAATGCATAGCAAATCAGATTTGCACCCATTTTTAAAGCTTTTTGGCGAACATCTTCAGTATCTTTATGCACACTTTGATCTTCCCATCCATCACCAAGATCACATTCATAACTGTAAAACAAAACAACCCGTCCTTCATGAATAATAGCAAATCCCTGGGGAGGCTTACCATCATGTTCATGTATTTTAGGTAAACCCTTTGGAAAATTGTAACGAATATGATAAATCGAATGGTCAAATGGCAATTCTACTAAATTGTATTCCGGAAAAATTTTTTTTATCTCTGGTCTTATGTATTGATCCATACCGTAATTATCATCGATATGCAAAAATCCACCACTTATCAAATACTGTCTTAGATTTTCAGCTTCCTGAGCTGAAAAAACAACATTGCCATGTCCTGTCATGTGCACAAACGGATAGTTAAATATTTCTTCACTTCCTGCATTGACATCCTCAACACTGGCAATATTTGTTTTAAGATTGGTGTTACAAAACTTCATTAAATTTGTCAAACTGGTTGGATTAGCATACCAGTCGCCACCTCCACGATAAACCAATCGTGCTATTTTTATTGAATTTTGTGGTGTATTTGTTTCTTTAAATGAAAATAAGAAGCTTATCAGTAAAATTGTCGTTAAAATTTTTAATAAAATTCTCATAAGCTATTCAATGTTATAATTGCAGATAAAGTATGGATTGCTGCAGTTTCACTTCTTAAACGTACAGAACCAAGACTTACAGGTGCAAAACCATTGCCAGTGGCAAACTGTACTTCTTCATCAGTAAAATCACCTTCAGGGCCAATTAAATAAACAATGCTTGATTTTTTTAAAACAATATGTGAAACATTGTATATGTTACCGGCACCACACCATGCAATTAATTTCAGACGTTCATCTGTCTTCTGAGATAAAACAAAATCAGAAAATGGCAAAATAGGATTTATTACTGGTAAATAAAAGCGAAATGATTGTTTCATTGCACTTATTGCAATTTTTTTCAGCCTTTCGATATTTACAACATTTCTTTCAACCCTTTTAGACAATACAAGACTTATTTCATTTATTCCAAGTTCTGTAAGCTTTTCTACGGTCCATTCGATTGTTTCACGGGATTTTAAAAGGCAAATAGCAGCATGCGACTGATATATTGTTTGTTCTTGATAATCAATGCTTTTTATAACAATCTTAACATTTTGTTTAACTATTTCTGAAATCTGAGCATGTGAAAAAACACCATTTCCATTGGTAACAAATAAATGGTCTCCAATTTTAAATCGTAAAACCTTGCTTACATGAAAACTTTCCTCTTCAGATAAAATTATTTCTGATGAATTATTATTTAACTCAGGAGCGTAGCAAAGCACTTCATTCATATCCAATATTTAGTAAAAATCCCTGCAGCGCTTTACTACAGGGATTTTTGTGCCCAGGAGGAGAGTCGAACTCCTACACCCGAACGGGCACCACCCCCTCAAAGTGGCGTGTCTACCAATTTCACCACCTGGGCAATTTTATCAGTGATCCCGGAAGGATTCGAACCTTCGACCCACAGCTTAGAAGGCTGTTGCTCTATCCAACTGAGCTACGAGACCCTGTTTATTGTGGATAACGAATTTTGAAATGCAAATTGTAACTTATCACCGAAAAAATCTTGTCTATAAAACTACTTCTTCAATTCGAAATCCGAAATCTATTGTCGGGGTGAGAGGATTCGAACCTCCGACCCTCTGCTCCCAAAGCAGATGCGCTAACCGGGCTGCGCTACACCCCGAAATTTTGTTTCAATAATAAAAGAACTTTCTTTGCGGAGAGAGGGGGATTCGAACCCCCGGTACCCTGTTCGAGTACGGCAGTTTAGCAAACTGCTGGTTTAAGCCACTCACCCATCTCTCCAGTAAATTAAATATCTCTTTGAAAATGGGTAATTTCCTCTTTCACTGCCCCGGCAGTTTAGTCCCGAACACTCGGGACTGGTTTAAGCCACTCACCCATCTCTCCAGTAAATTAAATATCTCTTTGAAAATGGGTAATTTCCTCTTTCACTGCCCCGGCAGTTTAGTCCCGAACACTCGG
>Ga0172371_10001232_pt1 | contig 40509 bp, 30 predicted proteins | sample Lak12m_FD_114543 | JGI IMG/M metagenome (GOLD analysis project Ga0172371, IMG submission 114543) | Freshwater microbial communities from Kabuno Bay, South-Kivu, Congo - kab_022012_12m | ecosystem: Environmental > Aquatic > Freshwater > Lake | place: Democratic Republic of the Congo: South-Kivu... | reverse complement strand
GTTTATGGCCAATGTCAAGCGATATTTTCGAATGCGAAAATGCTCCCGAAGCCCGGTTTAAGAAAAATCGCCCTAATCCAGGCTAGATTATACTCCCGACCGATTAAGATGCGGAATTACTGCGGGAGGCCGCACGGGATCCTTCGCTGCGCTCAGGATGACCCGCTTGAAGGTAAAGGATTGGATTAAACGCGGGTCACTTAACTTGGGCGAAGTCGCCCGCGCGGACGGCATCCCTCGACGAGAGGACCTTGATCGTAGCCGTCTGCCGGCCCGCGTCGACGACGATGGCGTTGCCGAAGGCTTCGAGCGGGAGGCCTTTGGCGCCTCGGCGGGCGAGGGTGAGCTGCTGGCCGACCTGGAGGCCCGCCTCCAGGCCCAGGTCGATGAGGGCCCATTGGCCGGCTCCGATCTGCAGGAACTCGCTATTCAAGAAGACGATCTGGCCTGTCAGAGCGCCTTCGTCCTTGACGGCGACGTCGTAGCCGAGGTCCCGTCCGAGCAGGCCCTCCTTTTCGACGAAGGGGACGAGGGAATAGCCGACCCTGACCGGGCTGCAGGCTTTCTCCACGCGGGCCAGGACGACATTCCCCTTGTCGCATCGGACCAGCCTGGCCCGGCTGCGCCGGAAGGCCAGAGGACCCAGGGCCGTTTTCGACCCGGCGGCCGCGACCTTCGGCCCGACCTCCAGGATCATCATCACCTGGCCTTCGGCCAGGCCCTCCTCCGGTCCAGCCTTGAAATAGAAAAGGTCGCCGTCGGCCAAAAGCATTTTTTCCGCTCCGCGCTCGCCGGCGGCGATCTTCAACCGCGGCGTCTCCTCCAGGACGAAAAAGGAGCAATACAGATCGGCCTCAGAGATCAGGGCATAGGAGCCCTGGAACGTCTTATCTTGGCCGGTCGTGACCTGAACCGCCGTCGAGGAGGCGGGCAGGAACAGCCCCAGGAGCACGAGCCAGCGGACGGCTTTTTTTTTCATGGCGGGCCTCGATTCGGATGGATTCACGATGTTTTTTTTTATTATATCGATTCAGCTCCGGCTTGACAATATGAGCCCTTCTTTTTAATATTGAACCATCGCCCGTTCGGCAAAAAGCAGAGGAGGTTCGGCATGGGCAAGAAAGATATCACGGCACGCATGGCCAAAGAGGCGGGGATCACGCTCCATCAAGCCCAGAAAGCCTTCGCGTCGTTGCTCGAAGGGATCCGGGAGGACCTCAAGAACGGCAAGAAGGTGAATTTTTCCGGCTTCGGCAGCTTCGAGGTGAAGGTCCGCGAAGCGCGCAAGGGCCGGAATCCCAAGACCGGCGAATCCATCGCGATCCCGAGCAAAAAGCGGATCAAGTTCAATCCGAGCCGCCAGTTCAAGAACTCCCTTTAATCCAGCCTTTCCCCGGTCCCTCCCGGTCCGGTCCAGTGGACAAAGCAGCCTGACTTCTTTACAATATCCCCTCTCTTGTCAACCCAAATGACCCGAAAGACGACGGTCGGCCTTCTGTTCGGCGGGCGCTCCGCCGAGCACGAAATCTCCATCCTTTCGGCTTCCGCGATTTATAAAAATCTCGACCCGGCCCGATTCCGGGTCATCCCCATCTTCATCGATAAGCGCGGCCGATGGAAAAAAGCGGCTTCGCCCCTTGTCTCGGCCCAAACGCTTGCCGCCGGCCCCTCGTATGGATTTCTCCCGTGGGCGGCCGGGGGGCATAGAGTTCCGATCCGGGCGGACATCTACTTTCCCGTCCTTCACGGCCCTTACGGCGAGGACGGCACGATCCAGGGCGTCCTCGAAATGGCCGACGTCGCCTACGTCGGGGCGGGCGTTCTCGGCTCGGCGGCGGGCATGGACAAGGCCGTGATGAAGACCCTCTTCCGGTCGCGCCGGCTGCCGATCGTCGCGTACCGCGTGGTCCTGGAGCCCGAGTGGGTCCGCGACGCCGCCGCCGTCGTGCGGTCCGTTCGCGCCGCGTTCCGGGTTCCCTTCTTCGTCAAGCCGGCCAACCTCGGGTCGAGCGTCGGAATCAGCAAGGTGAATCGTCCCGCGGAGACGCGCGCCGCGCTCGCCCTGGCCTTCCGCTACGACCGGAAGGTCCTCGTCGAAGAGGGGATCATCGGCCGCGAGCTCGAATGCAGCGTCCTCGGCAACGACGCGCCCGAGGCTTCGCTGCCCGGAGAGGTCATCCCCGACCGCGATTTCTACGACTACAACGACAAATACATCGACGGCAAAACGCGGTTCGGCATTCCCGCCGACCTGCCCGCGGCCGTCATCCGGCGGGTGAGACGGCTTGCCGTCGAAGCCTTCAAGGCCTGCGACGCGGCCGGGATGGCCCGCCTGGACTTCTTCTACGCGCCGCGCTCCGGGAAGCTCTATGTCAACGAGATCAACACGATCCCCGGCTTCACCGAGATCAGCATGTACCCCAAGCTCTGGGAGGTGAGCGGCCTCCCCTTCCCGCGGCTCGTCGAACGGCTCATCGAGCTCGGTTTCGAACGCCACAGGGCGAGGAAGCGCTGCGTCGTCAGGACCTCCTGACCGCAGCGGCAAAGATTCCATGAGAGTCCTCGGCATCGATTTCGGAGACCGCAACATCGGCCTGGCCCTGAGCGACGCGCTCCGCCTCACGGCCCAGCCGCTGGGGACCTACCGCCTCACCGGACACGACGAAAAAGACGCGGCCTATTTCAAGGATCTCGTCCGCAAACACCAGGTCACCGAGGTCGTTTTCGGCCTGCCCCTGCGTCTGGACGGAACGGCCGGCCGCCGCGTCGAAAAGACGCGCGGATTCGCCGCCTGGCTCAAAGCGGCGGTCGGCGTTCCCGTCTCATTCTGGGACGAGCGGCTGACGACCCATCAGGCCCTGATGGTCGCCCATGAACAGAAGGTCGGCCTGAAAGCAAAACGGTCCGTGATCAACCAGATCTCGGCGGCCATCATCCTCCAGGGCTACCTCGACAGCAGGCGCTCGGATGCGAACGATCCTCACGGCCGCTAAATCCGTCTTGATCGGCGCCCAGGTCCTAGCGCTCGGCGGATGGTTCTGGCTGTATCTCGAATCCCGGCCGGCGGCCGGTCCCGCTTCCGCCCCCGTCGTCTTCGAAGTCGTCAAAGGCAAACGCGTGCGGTCGATCGCCGATGACCTCGTCGCGGCGAGGATCCTCCCGAAGCGGACGCCGTTCCTCCTCCGCTATCAGCTCTTCTTCGCGCCCCACAGCATCAAGGCGGGCGAATATCAGCTGCCCGCGCCGGGGCGGGCCGCCGCCGTTCTCGATGTTCTCGTCAAGGGGCGGATCTATCTCCATGCCGTGACCGTTCCGGAAGGGCTGACCGGCCGGGAGACCTTCCCGGTCTTCGCCGCCGCCGGATTCGGCCGCGACGAAGACTTCGAAGCGGCCTTCGGCCTCACGGACGATATCGCCCTGTGGGATCCTCGGGCGACGGACCTGGAAGGATATCTCTTTCCGGAGACCTATCATCTGCCGAAAGGGATCGCGGCGAAGGACATCCTCCTGGCCATGACCGGGCAATTCAAGGAGGCCTTCGGCGAAAGCGGCCGCCGGCGCGCGGGCGAGCTCGGAATGACGGTCCGGGAGGTCGTCATCCTAGCCTCGCTCATCGAAAAGGAGACGGGGCTCGCCGAAGAGAAAAAGCTCGTTTCCGCAGTCTTCCACAACCGGCTGAGGCTCGGCATGAAGCTGGACTGCGACCCGACGATCATCTATGCCCTCAAGCTCGAGGGGCCGTTCGAAGGTCGGCTGAGGACTAAAGACCTGAAGTTCGATTCCCCTTACAATACGTATCTCCACGCCGGGCTTCCGCCCGGCCCGATCGCGAACCCGGGCCGGGAATCGCTGGAGGCGGCGCTCCGTCCGGCCGACGCCGATTACCTGTATTTCGTCTCCAGGAACGACGGCAGCCATCAATTCAGCCGGACGCTGGCCGAGCACCGGCAGGCCGTCAAGAAATACCAGAACTGACCTCCCGAGCGGCCCAAGAGGGAAGGAAATGGATTGCCAAGCGTCTAAATTCATGGTATATACATGCATTCGTTTTGCGTTCGGAACCGCAACTCGCAGGACGGCGACCGCCGCGTAAAGATTGTTTACAGAAAGCCGCCGGCTATCCGCAAGATATCATGGCAATTACGAAAGCCGTGATTGGCATAAAAATTGCTTTTTAATTGCCTGCAATAATATGCGAACCATGCATGAAAGAGGAGGATCCATGAGATCGAAATCGTTCATCGCCCCCATCCTGCTCGCCGGATTCTTATTCGGGCTGCTTGCCGCTCCGAGCTTCGCCGCCGAACAACAAGCCAAACAAGAGGCCAAGCAACCCGCAGCCAAGGTATACATTCCCAAGGAAGTCCGCGACGTCCTACTCGGCGGCCTCCAGGCCCGCACCGCGCGCGCGGACATCCCCTTCACTATCTTCAAGAACACCTTCCTTCCGGCCCAGGCCAATTACTACGTCTTCTTCTTCCTGAAGATGAAGAACGCCGATTTGGGATTCGCTCCCTCGGCCATCGCCCCGACTGTCGCCGAGGGCGCCACACCGCCCCCGGCCAAGGTCACGGCCCGGTTCGACGTCTTCCTCCAGTTCCATAAAATGGAGAACGGAGCGCCGGCCCAGATCGTGAAGGAGGTCTACGTTCCGACCATCATGGAGCTCGACGCCGCCGGCTACGACCCGGAGAAGGAAGACTGGTACACCGTCGGCTATCCCCTTCCCGCTGCGGACTACCTCGCCGCCGTGGCCGTCACCACGCACGACATGAAGAAGATCGGCACGCAGTATTACGAATTTTCGCTGCCCGATCTCAAGACCATGAAAGACCTCGACACGACGCCCATCTTCTTCCTCAAGGAATACAAGGAGGTGCAGCAGGCCGAGACCGTCGCCGAGCTTCACCGCAATTTCATGCGCTATGCGATCCTCCAGATCACCCCGAATATCGAGAATACCGTGTCCGTCGGCGACCCGCTGGACCTGTTCTTCCTCGTTCTCGGCGCCCAGCCGAACGAGAAGAACGCGTATGACATCGATTGCCAATACGAAGTCCGGCAGGACGACAAGGACGCCATCAAGTTCGCCCCGGCCAAATACGACAACCCGTTCATCAGCCAGCCGTTGCCCATGAAACAGACCCTCATCACCAAGGACAAGGACGGCAAGGAAACGACGGCCGTCAAGGACCTCGGGCCCGGAAGCTACACGTTCATCTGCCAGTTGACCGACAAGGTCTCCGGACGGACCTGCAAGAAGACGGTGGATTTCACGGTCAAATAAATCCCCCCGCCCCCGATAAACGCAAGGGGCCGCCGGCGGGAACCGAGATCGTCCCGCCGGCGGCCTTTTTTTTAGACGACGATCTTGAAGATCTTCCGCACCCGGCCGTTGGCCTCTTTCCCGTCGACGATGACGTCGACGAAATTCACGCCCGCCGGGAGCTCCCTGGTGAAGGTGAAGGCGATCTCCGGCTTTTTCTCCAGGTCCTCGGACTTCCCGCGGAACCGCTGGGTTTCGAGAAACATTTCCTTTTTCGCCCCGCCTTCCTTGTAGATGTAGAACGTAAAATCGAACTCCGCAGCGAGGGTCCCGCCCTCGCTCGCGAAGCCGAGCTTCGCCGAGGGGATCGTCAGCCGGAGCTCATGGCGGTCCTTGTCATAGGCCAGTCCGAATTTGGTGAAGTTTTTCGGCGCGCTCCGTTCCGTGAACGTCTCCCCGAGCTTCGCCATCTCGATCGCTTCGAATAGGTTGCCCAGGATGGTGCCGATCGTATAACTCCCCGTGCCGTTCGGGTCCACGAAATAAATGCCCAGTTCGTATTTGTAATAGACCCACAACAGCTCGCCGCCGCCCCCGGCCTGGAGGAAAGGCTCGGCCTCGATCTTCTCCGGAGGCCCGAGCAGGAGGTAGATCCGGCCGCGGTCGGTGGCGATGCCCTTCCGGCCTTCCCGGAAACGCTTGTTGACGTAGTCGAGACGGGTGTCGAACTCCACCTTGGCTTCGTTCACCTCGGTGTCGGGGTCGGGGTCCCGCTTCTCCCAGAACTCCTGGATGAATTCTTTGCGGGCTTCGGCGTCCGGCAGATGTTTGAAGATGTCGATCTCGTCGTCGTTCATGATCAGCCGGGTGTTCTCGTAGAACGCCCGGCTCTCGGGATCGAGCTTGACGGCGGGGCCGGAGCCGCACGCCGCCAGGGCGAAAGCCGCCGCGAAGAGAAAGCTGACCGACCGCTTCATGATCGGGGCCTTTCCCTATTTTTTCTTAAGATAATCCAGGAATCCCTGTACTTGCGCTACCTTCGCCGAGCCGGGGAAGAGCTTCATGAACTCCTCGAACGTGGCGATGGCCTCGGGCTTGCGGTCCAGGTTCGTATAGACCAGCCCCAGCTGGTAATACCCGTCCTCGAAGTCCTTCTGGACTTCCGTGGACCGCTTGAAATACCTCACGGCGTCCTCGAGCTTCTGAGACTTGAAATAGGTCAGGCCGATGTTGTAGAGGACCACGGCATCAGAGATCTTGTCGAACTGGATCTTGCCGTACCAGGCCAACGCCTGGTCGGGCTGGTTGCGGTTGAAATAGCAATTGCCCACGGCCAGCAGCGCGTCCGGGTCATCGGCTTTCTTCTCCAGGACCTTTTTATAGCTTTCCTCGGCCTTGTCGTACTGCTCCTGGGCGAAATAGACGTTGCCGATGTTCTTCCACAGGATATAGGCATCGGGGAACTTCGCCAGGATGGCGTTATACCCGTCGAGCGCGGCCGCGTAGTCCTTCTGTTCGAAGGCTTTGTTGGCCTTGTTCAGCATCTCCTCCAGCTCGTTCGTCAGGACCAGCCCCTTGGCCTTCTCCATGGTCACCCGGACCTCGGGATTCCGCGAGGTCTCGCTGACCGTCATCCGTTTCTGGAGGGGCGTATAGCCCACCTTCATGAAGTCCACGTCCCACTCGCCCTTGTTGATCCCGCCGATCGCCCATCGGCCCTCGTTGTTCGTGACCGCCTCGACTTCGCTCTTGTCCTTCGTCCAGACCATCTTCACCGTGACGCCTTCGATCGGCTTCCCGTCCGTGTCGAAGACGAGGCCGGTCACCCGGCCCCTCCCCCTCCAGTCCTGGGCGGATAGGATCCCAAAGACTAGGAAGGAACAAACTATGATCAGGATGGCTTTCTTCATCGGTGGCCTCCAATAGGATGATTGCATCTTTCGTGCCAAAATGCTTCCCCTTATCCGCCGGACAAGAGGCGTCCTCTCCGCCCGGGCGCGGGGACAGTCCCATTTTATCATCGGCAAAGACAAAAAAAAAGCCGGCCGGCGGCGGCCTACTTCAGCTCCTTCTCGACCTTGTCGAGCAGGGCTTTGACGTCGGGCTGGTCGGGATTGAGGCGGAGGGAAGCCCGGAGGGCGTCCACGGCTTCTTTTTTCTGCCCGGTCTTGACGTAGCTCGTCCCGAGGCCGTTGAGCAGCCGCGTGTCGCTGTTGTAGATCCGGTTGCCTTCGAGCAGGCTGGCCACGGCCTCCGCGTCTCTGCCCTGGCCGGCCAAGGCCAAGCCCCGGAGGAGATAGTGGTCGAACAGCAGCTTGTCGCCGGCCTTCAGCCGCTCGGCCAGCTCGAGCGCCCGGTCGTATTTCCGGGCCTTCAAGAGGAAATGCCCGTACTCGACAAGGCCCTCGAGGTAGTCGGGCTTCAGGCTCAGGCCTTTCTCGAACGAGGCCTCGGCTTTCTCGGCCTCGCCGGCTTGGCTGTATTCATACCCCAGGGTGTAATAGAACAGGAAGCTGTTCGTCAGGGGAAAGCTCCGGACCAGGGTCACGGGATGGGCGAGCGCCTCCGCCGGCGAAACGACGAAAGGAACGATCTTCGTGTCCAGAGTCCGGCCCGCTCCGTCCTTGAGGATCAGGGAAGCTTCATAATAATCCGGGATGAAGTCCCGGGCCGGCATGGCATGGGTGAAATTGATCGTCGAGCGGAAGGGAAAGCCGGTCAGCTTGACCGTGGCGCTCTTCCGCATGGCCCCCTCCGGCTTGAGGCCTTTGATCGCGACTTCGACCTCTCCGGCCTTCCACAGGTCCGCGGTCACTCCCACGATATTCGCGGCCAGGGCGACGTCGTCCTGGCGGCCCAGGGTGTCTCCCGGATCGACTGAAACCTGCGTCTGGAGGATCTTGAACGGGGCGTGGACCGGTCCCGCGTACGTCTTCAAGCTGTAGCCGAGGAACGCGCCCATGATCCCGGGGGCGGCCGCCGGGCCCGGAACCGTGATATCTTTCTCGTAGATCGTGAATTCCTTGCCGGCGGAATTCTGGAGAAGGATGGTCAGCGCAAAGGTCCCGCCGACGACGGGAAAGGAGTCCAGGACGGCCACGCCGTTCGTCCGGACGTTCTCCACGCGGTCGGTCGGAAAATAGAAGGGAAAATCCTTGGAATACTGATAGATCGTCGTCTCACCCTTCTTCAGGCTGACGTCCAGCTTGAAATTGCAGAAATACTGGTCCTTCGGCTCGTAGAAATCCACCGAAACTTTCTTAGGGGAGATCAGGAAATGGAGGAAGGCGATGCCCAGCACTGGGTCCTCGATGACCGCCAGGCGCGCCGAGCTCTCGACGTAATTCGTCATGTATTCGGTCTGGACGATTCCCCTGTAGGATAGAAAATGCGTGGCGTAGACGGGATTGACGTTCTTCCGGGGCGAGTCGAAGATCTGGGCCAGGATGAAGTTGTTCTGCGGGGACGGCACGAAGTTGTAGGGATACTGCCCCGGGACGATGGAGAAGGCGATGCTGGCCAGCGTCGGAGCGAGCTGCTTGATCTTTTCGTAGATGGCCTCGTAATTCGTCATGTCGATGCCCTGCGTGTCCTGGATCAGGCTGAGCGGACCGTCCGAAACGGGGTTGTAGAGCTTGAACTCGCCCGAGCCGCCGCGCTGGAAGAAAACGAGGCCGAAATACGTCGGGAGCTTGCTCCCGGGCTCCCCGAAGTAATACCAGACCTGGCAGGGGTAGATGCCCGCAACGCCTTCGAACCGCTCCTTGCTCCTCGGCTCTCCGAGGATGATGTGGATGCGGCCCATGTCCGTCATCCAGCCCGGCCGCGGTGTCCCCCGCCTGTAGTAATCGTTGGCGTAATTGAACCGCTTCGTGTGTTCGTCCTTGAACTCGTTCTGCGGCGTTTCGGGGGTCGGGTCGCGCTGCTTCCAGAACGCCTCGATAAAGAGGTCCCTCTCCCGGTCCATGGTCAGCTTCAAGAACACGTCCCGCTCCACGGGATAGATGATATAGCTCACGAAGTTCAGCCAGTCCTGGTATTTTTTGGGGAGGTCGCGCTCTTTCAAGGCCGGCGGCTGCTTTTTGGGGGCCTGCCCGGCCGCCGCCGGGACCGGGAAGGCCAGCATCGCAGCGACAATCGCTGCGATCGCCATGGCCGCGAAACGGGAAAAGGTTCGGAATCTCATCGTCATTGTCCTATTTTGCCGTCAGCGGCATTTTTGGATCAAGGCTTCGAGCTTGTCCCTCTCCGCCTGCGGCAAGCCGCTCGAAAATTTCTCCTTGTAGACCAGGAAGTATCTCAAGGCTTCGGCTTTATTCCCCCTGGCCAGCAACGTCAACCCGAGGTTGTACAGGGGGAAATCAAAATCGGGTTTGAGCTCCACGGCCTTTTTCCAATTTTCGATGGCGCCCTCTTCATCCCCGGCCATCTTGAGCGCCGCGCCCAGGCCGTTGAATGCCGACGGATAGCGGGGGTCGAGGGCCGCGGCCCGCAGGAACTCCGCTATCGCCGCGCGGATCTCGGCCGGGTCCTTGGTTTTTAAATACGTCGACAGATGCAGGGATCCGATGTTATTGATAAGAAAGGGGTAATTCGAGTCGAGGGCCAGCCCCCGGTCGTAAGCCTTACGCGCCTCGTCGTACTTGCCCTGGCTCCAGTACGCCACGCCCAGGTAGTTCCAGACCTCCGGGTCGAAATCGATGATCCCGACCGCCTTGGTCAAGACGTCCACGGCCTCGGCGTAGCGGCCGGCATCCGCCAGAAAGATCCCGTAGATCGACATGATCCGGAAGCTCGAAGGATTGGCGCGCCAGCCGTCCTGGAGGACGGACACAGCCTCTTTCATCCGGTTCTGCTTCTTGAGAAAGTTGGCCAGATACGTATAGGCGAGGTCGAAATCCTTGCGCTCGGCGATGATCTCCCGAAGCGCCGTGATCCCCTCCTCCGGCCGGCCCCGGTTATACGAGCCGAGGGCCGTCATCCACTTTTCATGGTACGGGAGGAGCGTTTTCAGATCGTCTTTGTCCGTGAATTTTTTTTCCGTCGGCGGCTGGGGCGAGGCGACATAGCCGAGGCTGCGCAGCTTTTCCTGCGTTTCGCGGTCCATCTTGCCCCGCGCCGGCGCCGGGGCCGGGGACGAACCGAGGATCCGCTGGAACGTCCGCCGGCAGGCGGCGAGGTCGGCGCCCGGCGCTTTGTTCGTCTTCTCGGCAAAATCCGTTTCGAGGTCATAGAGCTCGGGGATCGGCGACTCCATGAACTTGTCGCGGCCCTCGATATAGCCCTTGAGCGGCGCCCAGCCGCGATTGTAATACGCCGTCAGAGCTTCGAAATAGATCGGGCGGAAGGGAAGGGTTTTTCCCCGGACGAGCGGGAGGAGGGACAGCCCTTGGAGGCCCGCCGGCGGATCGATCCCGAGGACATCGCAGACCGTGGGGAAGAGGTCGACGTGGCCGACCTCGCCGTCCGAACGGCCGGGCTTCAGCCCGGGCCCGGCGAGGATGAGGGGGACATGGAGCGTGGCGTTATAGGCGAAATAGCCGTGGGTCGCTTCGCCGTGCTCGCCCAGCGCTTCGCCGTGGTCTGCGGTCAGGACGGTGAGCGTATTCTCCTCGAGCTTCCCGTCTTTGAGGAAGGCGAACAGCTTTTCCAACGCGCTGTCGACATAGGCGACTTCTCCGTTGTAGGGCGAGCCCCGGAATCGGGTCCGGTACGGCTCCGGCGGGTCGTACGGCTGATGGGGGTCGAAGCAATGGACCCAGAGGAACCAGGGACCCTTTTGAGCGGCCAGCCAGCGCACGGCGAGCTCGACGACGGCTTCGGCCTTCCGTTCGACGAAGGCCATGTCGGTCGGGCCCTGGCTGCCGTAGTTGTCGTCGTAGACGTCGAACCCGGGCGTCAATCCGAACCGGGAATCCAGGGGGAACGCCCCCACGAACGCGCCCGTCGCGTAGCCTTCGGCCTTCAGCCGGACGGCCAGGTTGGGGATCGCCTTAGGGACGAAGAAGTTCGCGTTGTCGTGGACGCCGTGGACGAGCGGCGTCACGCCCAGGAGGATGTTCGCGTGGGACGGAAGGGTCAGGGGATTGTGGGCGAACGCCCGGGTGAAAAGGACTCCCCGCGCGGCGAGCCCGTCGATGACCGGCGTTTTGAACGACGAGCCGCCGTAGCAGCTCAGCCGGTCCGGTCGGAGCGTGTCGATGGTGATGAGCAGGACATTGGGCTTCGCCGCAGCCGCCCCGAAGAGCGGCGCCGCGATAAGGACGCCGAGGACGAGAAATCCGAAAACGATGTGGAAAGCCGCGCCGGCCCGGCAGGCGGCGCGGGCCTCGCCGGCCGGAGCATCGGTCTTCATTTTTTCTTGAGATAGTCGAGGAAGCCTCGGACCTGGGCGGCTTTCGGCGAATCGGCGTCGAGCTTCAGGTATTGCTCGAACGCTCTGACCGCCTCACTGTTATTCTGCAGGGAGATATAGGTCAGGCCGACCTGGTAGAGGCCGTCCAGAAAATCGCTCTTGAGCTCCACCGACCTCCGATAATATTTGAGCGCCTTCTCGAACTTGCTCTGTCTATAAAAAGCCGTCCCGATGTTGAAGAGGACGTTCGGGTCGGTGAGCTTCTCGAACTCGATCTTGCCGTACACCTCCATGGCTTGCTCGTTCTCGCCGCGGTTCGCATAGCAGTTGCCGATGAGGAGCATGATCTCGGCGTTGGCCGGCTCCTTGTCGAGGACCTTGCGGTAGGATGCCTCTGCCTTTTCGTACTGCTGGAGCTCGAAATAGCAGTTGCCGATGTTCTTGTTGATGACATACGCTTCGGGGTTTTTGGCCACCAGGTCGGCGAACCTAGCGATCGCTTCTTCGTATTTTTTCTCGGCGAAGAGCTGGTTCCCGAGCTTGAGGGCGGCCTTGAGCTCGTCGGAAATGATCAGGCCTTCGACTTTCTCGAGGCGGGTCTCGACGACCGGGTTCTTGAAGGACTCCTCGATCGTCGTGCTGATCTTCCTGGGGGCGTAGCCGGTTTTTTCGAAGTCGAGGTTCCAGCCGCCGCCGCGGATGTACATCGCCTTCCACTCGCCTTTAGCGTCCGTCGTCACCTCGAATCCGGCCGCGCCTTTGACCGAAAAGAGGGTCACTTTGACCCCTTCGATCGGCTTGCCGTTCTGGTCCGTAACGACGCCGGTCATCCGGCCCTGCCCGCGGTAGCTCTGGGCAAAGACCGACGCCGCCGTAAAAGCCAAAACAAGAAGGATGATTAGGCTGTTCTTTTTCATCTCCGTCTCCCTCATTATTCTAACACACCTACTCCCCGATTCGATACATCTTACAAGCCCTACAAACCTATTCGAGGAGGGCGCGGTTGGGGTGACGCCGACCGGGCAAAAAAAAGCCCCTTCCGGGCGAACCCGGAAGGGGCTTTGAGCGTCTGCGGGAGCGAGCGTCAGAAGTTGAACCGGACTCCGAAGCGGAAGACTCTGGGGTTGACGATGCGCTTGGTGATGCCGTACTGCGAGGACGAGAGTAGGCCGATCTTGCTCAGGGACAAGTTGGAGTTGAGGGCGTTGAAGGCGTCCGCGGAGAGCGTCACCGTGGCGCTCTCCATGACGTTGAACGTCTTCTCGACGCGGAAGTTGAGCTCGAAGAAGTTGGGAAGCCGGACATCCCCGAACTTGCCGCCGCCGCCCCGGTTTCCGTAAAGGCTGATCGTGCCGACCCTGGGAACGCTCTGCCTGACGTACTGGGGCGTGATGTAGCCTTCGCGGCCGAGGAAGGTGAAGCTGGCGTTGATGCCGTAGGGGAACTGGTAGAGGCCGGCCATCTTGAACATCCAGCGGGAATTGACGAAAACGTCGGCGATGCCGGACCCGCCGCTCTGGGGAGCGACGACCCCGCCTTCCCAGTAATCATAGCTGTTCAGGTTGTACGTGTCGCCCTTGGTGTAGGTCTTCCAGTCCATGTACGTGAACGACCCGTCGAACATCCACTTGTTGGAGAGCCTCTTCTTGATGACGATCTCGAAGGCCATGTACTTCTGATAAGCGTTGTTGGCGTTTGTCCGATAGCTGCCGTTGGGCCACGCGTTGCGCCCGTAATAGGGAGCGTTGACGATGGTGTTCGTCCCGGCCTGGTACCAGTTGGCCGCTGTTTCGATCGAGCCGTCGGCCATGATGCCCTTGTCCCAGGCGAACCGGTGCCGCTTCTTGTAGAAGCCTTCGACGCGGATGGCGAAGTCCGCGAAGAGCTCCTTTTCGTAGGACAGCGACACTTCATCGAGCAGGGGGGTTTTGTAGTTAGTGTCGTACTTGTTGAGCGTCTCGACCTTGGTCGGGTTGGCCGGGTCAAATCCGCCGTACCAGGACCAGCCGTTGGGGTCGGTCGGATCCACCGTCGGCTCGCCGGTGTCCCAGTCCGTGCCGAAGAGCTCGTTGGCCGTGACGCGCTTGTCGCCGTTCAGGTCCACCCAGCGCAAGTCGATCTCGGCCCAGGGCGCGGGATTCAGGAAGCTGGCGAATTCATAGCCGGTCTGGCTGCCGTAGCGGGCGACGTTGAGCTTGATGAGGTCCTTGCCGTTGCCGAAGAGGTCATAGACCAGGCTGAAGCGGGGCGAGAGGATCTTGGAGCTGACGCCCGGGTCGTATTCCTTGATTTCCATCTTGGCCAGATACTGGGGCAGCCAGGGAGAGGCCGGCTGGACTTCGTTCTTGACTTTGGACGTTTCGATGTCGTAGCGGAGGCCGACGTTGACCGCGAGCCTGCCGAACGTCATCGTGTCCTGGACGTAGCCGGAAATCCGTTGGAACCACTGGTTGATGGACCAATCGCGGAGCAGCCAGGCTTCGACCCAGCCGTCGCCGTAGTCGACGACCTCGAGGTTGGCTTCGGCCAGGGAATAGCTCGACACCGTCGATTGGACATAGTCCACGCCGAACTTGATCTCGTGGTCGGCCCCGAGGAGGCTCTCGGCGAAGTAGTTGCCGTTGAAGTTGGCGTTGAACATCGGCCGGACTGTGCCGTAGTCGGAGATGTTCCCCCAATGCCATTCATACGGAGCATACTGTCTCTGGTTGTACGGCCCGCTGCCGTCGGCGGTCCGCTTGCCCAGATACGGCTCCAGGTTGAAGACGTTGTGGGAGTAGACGGCTTTGGCGTTCAGGAAGAGGTCGCCGAACATCTGCTCGACCTCGCCCTTGTACATCGGCGTGGGTCCGAGCTGATTCCAGACCGTCTCGGGCGCCTGGAGCGTCGCGCCCCAGTTCGTCCGGCCCCATTTCATCTTGTTGTCGTGCTCGAAGAAGCCGCTGAGGCGGGTGTTCTTGCTGACCTGGGCGTCCAACTTGAGGTAGCCCGAGGCCAGCCAGGTGTTGTCCTTGGTCCCGGCCAGGGTCGTCGTCCCGATGTCCTGGATGCCGTAGGAGCCGTAGAACCAGACGGCGTCCTTGATGATGGGCCCGCCGAAGTTGGCGCTGTAGAGGTAAATCTTGTTGACTCCGGCGCCTTTGTAGCCGAGCTTCTTCAGGTCGTCGGTCAAGTTCTGCGACTGCCATTCCTTGTTCTCGGCGCTCATGTCGAACGAGCCGGAGAACTTGTTGCCGCCGCGGCGGGTGATGAAGTTGAGCTGGACGCCGCCGGTTTGCGACTTGATGTCGAGGTTGCCGTAGTTGACCTGCAGCTCTTCATAGCCGGACATGTTGAGATACGCCGGCGCCGCACCCAGGGCGCTGTTGTCTGTGATGTTGGCGCCGTCGACGTTCCAGGTGCTGTCGCCGCTCGAGGAGCCGTGGCCGTAATATGCGGATTGCTGGCCCGCGTCGCTGCCGCCGACGTCCTCACGGTCGATCATCATGCCCGGAGCCAGGGCCATTAAAACCCAGGGGTTCCGGGAGTTGGGCAGGGACATGATCATCTCTTCCGTGATGTTGACACCGACCTGCGTCCTCTTGGTGTCGATGACGGGCGTCTGGCCGGTCACCGTGACGGTCTCGGCGATCGTCGCCTGCTCCATGACGATGTCCAGAGTGATATCGCGCCCGAAGGACACGACCTGTTTCTCGCGGGACACGGATTTAAATCCGGGCAGCTCGAACTTGACGGTGTAATCGTTGGCGACCGGCAGGTTCAAGAACCGGAAGTTCCCCTTTTCCGAGGAGATCGCGGTTCTCGGCGCGGTCTTCGTTCCCGTCAGGGTGATGGTGACGCCGGGCAGCGGCGTGCTGTCCTTATCGACAACGGTTCCCCTGATGCTGCCGAATTCCTGTCCGAATGTGTAAAGCCCCGCCAAGAGAAGCAGACACATCAAAATGCTGATTTTCTTCAATCAAGCCTCCTTTTTCCCTTCTCGTGGCAATTGACGATGTTTCTTTCGAGGAGCGAAGGCTCGCTCCTCCCCAAAAAAACCGCTCTCAAAATGGAATCTCCCGTTCTCACCTCCTTCTTTCCTTTCATGAGCCAATGAGAGTAGCGGTTCCCACGCCCGACTCATTCTCATCGCCATCCAATAAAATAGCATGTTTTGTGCCAATTGATCGAAGCCTAAGGTGTTTTATAATTTATTTATTTTGAATAAATTAAGAAGATAACACGCAACTTTACGAAAAATTATTCTCCAATTTTTTGGATTGAATCCAAAAACATGAATCTCATTTTCCGTCCCTTTTTTTCCCTTGAATTGCGGCTCGACTTGGGATACACATAGCCTGACATGAGGTTCCTCGCCGACCTTCACCTCCACTCAAAATTCTCCCGGGCGACGTCGCGCGACATGACCTTCGACACGATGGCCCATTGGGCCAAGGTCAAAGGCGTTTCCGTGCTGGCCACGGCCGACTTCACCCATCCCGAATGGTTCTTCCTGACGAAGGAAAAACTCGAGCCTCTCGGCAACGGATTCTTCCGGCTGAAGGCCCCGCAGAAGCCCGAAGCCGAATACCTGCGGTCGGTTCCATTCTCGACCAAGGATGTCGCCTTCATCCTGTCCTCGGAGATCAGCTTCATCTACTCCAAGAAGGGCAAGGTCCGGAAGGTCCATCTCCTCATCCTCGCCCCCGACTTCGCTTCCGTCGAAAAGCTCAACGGCCGGTTGTCCGGCTTGGGCAACCTCCGTTCCGACGGCCGGCCTATTCTGGGCATGGACGCCAAGGCGTTCGTCCGGATGGTCGCGGACCTCTGCCCGAAGTGCGTCGTCATCCCGTCCCACATCTGGACGCCGTGGTTTTCCGTCTTCGGCGCCAATTCGGGATTCGACGCGCTCGAGGAGTGCTTCGAGGAGACGACGCCGTTCATCTTCGCCCTGGAAACCGGCCTGTCCTCCGACCCTCCGATGAACTGGCGCCTTTCGGCCCTCGATCGCTACGCCCTGATCTCCAACTCCGACGCCCATTCGCCGTCGAAGATCGGCCGCGAAGCCAACGCCTTCGACACGGAGTTCAGCTATGCGGGACTCGTCGATGCGATCCGGAAGCGCGACCCCTCCCGCTTCCGGTACACCGTGGAGTTCTTTCCCGAGGAAGGCAAATACCACTACGACGGCCACCGCAAGTGCAATGTCCTCCTCGCCCCCAAAGAGTCGATGGCCAAGAACGACCTCTGCCCGGCCTGCGGCAAGAAGCTGACCATCGGCGTCATGCACCGGGTGGAAGAGCTCGCCGACCGGGACGACGTGAGGGACGCCGGTCTGCGCATCCCCTACAAGAATCTCATCCCCTTGAACGAGATCATCGCCGAGGCCTGCGAGAAGACCGCGGAATGCCGGAGCGTCTGGGACAGCTATTTCCGTTTCATCCGCGAATTCGGGAACGAACACAGGATCCTGACCGAGGTCCCCATCTCCGAGCTCGGCCGCCTCCAGCCCGACCGCATCGCCCGGGGCGTCGAGCGCATGCGCAAGGGGCTGGTCAAGATCATCCCCGGCCACGACGGGGAATACGGGACCATCCGCCTGTTCGAGGGCGAAGACGCGGCCGGCCCCGGCCAGGGGCAGATGTCACTCTTTTAACAAGGTGGCAGGTCCTGCCACCGATCAGCCCTGTCGTCCTCGCAACCTCCTCCGAAGACGCGCACATTTTTCGGGGCCCCTCCTGGCTCCAGGAGGGGAAGGGGAGGTGATATTAATAAGAAAACGTGTTTCGCGTCTTCGGAACTAATTCCCACCTTCGGGGGGTCCCATCCGCTTCGGACTCCAGGGCGCCCGATCGGTGTCACCCGCGATATTTTTTCTTGCATCAAAAATTTCAATTCCCGAGTTTAATGAAAGTGAATGAATAAGGCCCACATTTACATCAAGTTGACCCTATTCCCCCGAGGCCTTATAATATTATATCGGTGAATAAAAAAATCCTTCTGCTTCTCTTCGTAAGTATGCTGGGTCTCTGCCTGGCGGCGGCCGGCCAGGCCCCGAAAGCCAAGAAACTCTCCCCCAAGGACCTCCCGCCGCAATACCGCAAGTGGCTCGAAGAGGAAGTCGTCTACATCATCAGCCAGAAGGAACGCGACGTTTTCCTCCAGCTCGAATCCGACCGGGAGCGGAACATTTTCATCGACGCGTTCTGGAAGCAGCGGAATCCGAACCCGAATTCGACCGTGAACGAGTTCAAGACCGAGCACTACCGCCGCATCGCCTATGCCAATCAATGGTTCGGCAGGGATTCCCCGACCCCCGGTTGGCGGACGGACATGGGCCGCGTCTATATCATGCTCGGCGAAGCTAAAGAGGTCCAGAAATACGAGAACCTCCCCGAGCTCAAGCCGATCATCACCTGGTTCTACGACGGGATGACCGAATACGGCCTGCCCGGATCGTTCTATCTCGCGTTCTGGAAAAGGGACAGCGTGGGCGAATACCGCCTCTATTCGCCCATCAACGACGGGCCGCAGAACCTCCTCACGCAATACAGGGGGGACATGAGCGAGTCGAGCCAAGCCTATCAGGAAATCATGAAGATCGAGCCGACCATAGCCTCGATCTCGCTTTCGCTCATCCCCGGCGAGACCCTGTTCTCCGCGACGCCGTCGCTGGCCTCGGAGGTCCTGATCCGTCAGAGCCTCCCCGCCGCGCCCTACGAGAAGATCAAGGCCGATTACGCCGAGAAGCTCCTGAAATACAAGGACGTGATCGAGGTCGATTACACGTCCAACTACGTCGGCAGCGAGTCTCTGATCAAGGTCTATCAGGACGCCTCCGGGATGAGCTTCGTCCATTATCTGATCGAGCCCGCCAAGCTGACCTTCGAACAGGTCCAGGACCGCTACCGCGCCGACCTGCAGGTGAACGGCATCATCACCGACCAGGGCGGCAAGACCATCTACCAATTCGACCGGGCCGTCCCTCTCGACCTGGATGCCGACCAGCTCGAGCGGGTCCGAGCCAAGACATTCAGCTATCAGGACCTCTTCCCCCTCGTCCCCGGCCAGTACAAGGCGAGCTTCCTCTGGAAGAACAAGGTCTCCAAGGAATTCACGTCGGTCGAGGCGAACATCCTCGTTCCCGAGCCGGCGGCCTTCTCCCTGAGCTCCCCGGTCTTGGCCTATGCGGTGGACAGAGAATCCAAGTACAAAGCCGCGAATAAATCCTTCCTCCTCGGGGCCGTCCAGTTCGTGCCCGCGACCACCGGGCTTTTCCTGCCCAACGAAACCCTCTACGCCTTCTCCCAGGTTCAAGGCCTTCCTGAGGCGCTCCGGAGCGGAGGCACGCTGGAATATACGATCCTCAAGGAAGGCAAGCCGGTCAAATCCCTGTCCCGCAGCTTTGCCGACCTGGCCGGCCGGCCGGATTTGTTCGAATCCTTCCCTTTGACGGGCTACCTCTCGGCCCATTATGAGCTCAAGATCGCCGTCCTCAACGAACAAAAGATCGAGCTCCTGGCGACAACCGCCCGGTTCGATATCGCGCCCGTGGCCAGGCTTGTCCGGCCGTGGGTCGTTTCACTGCCGCTGCCGCCCTCGAGCGACCCCCTCTTCGCCGATATCCTGGGCGGACAATACCTCGAACGGAACGACACGGCCCGAGCCCGGCCTCTCCTCGAATCGGCCTACCGACGGGATCCCAATTCGGTCCGCTACGCTCTCGATTACTGCCGGGCGCTGGCGGCCGCCGGCGAACACGCGGCGATCAAAACGGTCGTCCGGCCGTTCATGGCCGACGACCGGAAATTCGATTTCCTCCAGCTCGCGGGAGACGCCTCCAAGGCGCTCGGCGAATACGCCGAGGCCATCGCCCTCTATAAGGACTACTTGAACCACTTCGGCACGAACATCGTCGTCCTGAATGCGGTCGGCGACTGCTACATCAAGCTCGGCGACACGGCCCAGGCGCTGGCCGCCCTGGAGCGATCGCTTCAGCTCAATCCCAACCAGGAAGCCGTCAAAGCCCTGGTCAAGAACCTCAAGGAAAAGAAATGAAACGGGCCGTCTTCGCCCTGGCCGCGTCGGTCCTGTTGCTCGCGGCCGCCTGCGCGACCTATCGGCTGGAGAAAAGCCTGGATCCCTCCAGCCGGGACTTCCTGTCCAAAGTCCGCTACCTCATCTCCAAGGACGAGCGGAGGGTCTTCGTCACCCTGCCCGAATCCGAGCGGCCGCGGTTCATCGACGAATTCTGGGGCAAGCGGGATCCCAATCCCGATACGCCGGAGAACGAATTCAAGAAGCAGTATTTTCAGCGGATCGACGAGGCCAATCTTCTTTTCACCGACGGCCTGGAGCCGGGCTGGCTTCAGGACCGGGGCCGGATTTGGATCCTGCTGGGGCAGCCCAGCGAGCGGCAGACCTATCCCCGCGGGATCACGTTCTACGGATTGCCGACGGAGATCTGGTACTACGGCCTCTTCCCGATCGTTTTCGTCGACGACGCCTGGCGGGGAAACTATCGGCTCGACCCGGACAGCGCGCCCCAACTGGCGACGATCATGCGGGCCCAGCTCGAATGGAAGCCGCAGGTCGAGACGGACGACAAGGCTCTGGACTGCTCGATGAAGGTGGACAGGCCGGCTCCCGGCGAAGCCCGGGTCGTCGTCCGCGTGCCCTACCGCAGGATCTGGATGGCCTCGGACGGCAAGACGATGACCGCGATCCTGACTGTGGCCCTCGAGGTTCTGGACAAATCCGGCTCCAAGGTCGGAGAGTTCCGGCAGGATTATCCCCTTGCAGCGGCCGAGGAAAAGAGGGAAGAGCTCCTCGGTCAGGATTTTATCATCGACATCCCCCTCGTCCTCAAGGAAGGAGCGACGGCCCTCCATATGACTTTGTCGAATGGCATAGGCGGCGGCAAGGTCGAGAAAAACGCCAAGCTCGGTCCCTGACGCGCGCCTCGGTTCTTTAGTTCGTTCCCTAGAAATCCGAAACGTGGTAGAATAGCGATTCTCACGCCGGCGCCGGCGTCCAGATGTGCGCCGCGAAACTGGCTCGGGGCGCGGCACGGCCTCGAACGGCCGAATGGCACGAAGGTTGCATTAATGAATATGGAGGTCGAAATGAAGACCAACGCATTGAAAACAATATCGTTCCTGGCATTGATCACGCTCCTCGCGGCGGGCTCGGCTTTTTCCCAGGCCGGCCGCGGCGTGGGCCGCATCGGCGGCGTCGTCGTCGACCTCGAGGACAAGCCGATCGAAGGCGTCAAGCTGACCTTCGTTTTTTCCCAGAACGAGAACTTGAGAATGGACGCGACCACGAACAAGAAGGGAGAGTTCTCGTTCATCGGCCTCGGCACCGGCAATTGGGACCTGACGGCCGTCGCTCCGAGCTATATGCCCCTGACCAAATCCATCTACGTCAGCCAGTTGAGCGTCAATCCGAAAGTCACGGTCAAGATGCAGAAGCTGACCAAGGCCTCCGGCGGGATCGTCGCCGACGAGGCGACCTTCGAACTGCTGGAAAAAGGAAATGCGGCCTACAAGGAGCAGAAATTCGACGAGGCCATGGCCCTCTATCAGCAGTTCCTGGAAAAAAACCCCAACCTCTATCAGATCCGGGTCAGCATCGCCGACTGCTGGCGGGAGAAGGGAGAGTTCGAGAAGGCGATCGAGATCTACAACTCGGTCATCGAACAGGCCAAGACCGACGCCGCCCTGGGCAAAGAGATGACGGCCAAGTCTCTCGCCGGCATCGGCAACTGCTACCTCAAGCAGAACAAGCTCCAGGAAGCCCAGGATTTTTTCAAGAAATCGATCGAGAACTCGCCCGACGACGAGATCCTGGCCTATAACGTCGGAGAGATCTTCTTCTCCAACCAGGGCTTGGACGAGGCCCTCAAGTATTTCGAGCTGGCCGCCAAGATCCGCCCCGAGTGGCCCGACCCCTATCTCAAGCTGGGCTACGTCTACCTCAACAAGGCCGACAATCCCAAGGCGATCGAGAATTTCGACAAGTTCCTGAAGCTCGAGCCCGAGGGCGAGCGCGCCGCCCTGGTGAACAACATCCTGAACGTCATAAAGAAGTGAAAAAGCACGCGGCGGAGCGCCGCGTGCTTTTTCATCCTGAGCGAAGCGAAGGATCCCGTGGCATCCAAGGGGAAGGTTGTTGTTACGAGGGCGAAGCGACTCGCGCGCTTCGTCATCCTGAGCGCAGCGAAGGACCTCATGGACCTTCGGAATGAACTGTTTCCCTCAAAATGACGCGAGAAAGGTAAGGTCGCCTCCATGTCGAAGAAAAAACGATCCCGACCCGGAAAAAAGGGCCCCTCGGCGCCGGCCTCAAAACCCCGGCCCGCGGGCCCGGCCTCTCCTCCGTCCGCGAAGCCCCCCGCCGGGATTTCCGCCAAGCGCCGCAAGCCCGTCCTCCCGATCGTCGCCGGTCTCGCCCTGCTCGTGATCGCGGCCGCAGTCTACCTCTTATTCCTCCGCCCCGGCGGAGCCAAAGTCGTGCGCGCCGCCAAGATGAACGTCCTCCTCATCACCCTTGACACGACCCGGGCCGACCGGCTGGGCTGCTACGGCTACGAGAAGGCGAAAACGCCCAACCTCGACGCTATCGCCCGCAACGGCGTCCTGTTCCGGAACGCCTACAGCCAGGTCCCGCTGACCCTCCCTTCGCACGCCTCGATCCTGACCGGGCTCAATCCCGTCGGCCACGGCGTCCACAACAACGGCGCCTACGTCCTCGCCCCGGAGAAGGCCACGCTGGCCGAGGAGCTGAAGGCCGACGGCTATGCGACAGCCGCTTTCCTGGCCTCCTTTTCCGTCGATTCGAGGTTCGGCCTGGACCAGGGATTCGACGTTTATGACGACAGTTTCCAGGAGGGAGCGCCGTTCAAGGCCTTGAATTCTGAGAGGAAAGCCGAACAGGTCTTTCAGACCTTCTCTCCCTGGTTCGACAACCTCAAGACCGAGCCGTTCTTCTGCTGGCTGCATTTCTTCGACCCGCACCTCCCCTACAGCCCGCCGGCGCCCTATTCGGACCAATTCGCCGGCCTGCCCTATGACGGCGAAGTAGCCTATATGGATTACGTCGTCGGCCTGGTCATGAGGAAGATCAAAGACCGCGACCTCCTCGGCCGGACCCTCGTCGTCGTCGCCGGAGACCACGGCGAAGCCTTCGGCGAAAAAGGCGAAGCCGGCCACGGCGTCTTTCTCTATGACGCGACCTTGCGCGTCCCGCTCATCGTCTATGCCGAGGGCCATCTGCCGGCCCAAACGACGGTCGCGGCGCGCGTCCGGCTGGTCGACGTCCTGCCGACCGTCCTCGACCTCTTGGATAAGCCCGCTCCGGCAGGCATCGACGGGACGAGCCTCATCCCTTACGTCGTCAAAAAGAGCCGGAAGGACCTCGACGCATATATCGAGACGTATTATCCCAAGGAGAATTTCGGCTGGGCTCCCCTGACCGGGCTGATCTCGGGCTCCCTGAAATACGTCCGCGCGCCCAGGGAAGAAGTGTACGACCTCCGGGCCGATCCGGCGGAGGAACGGAACCTCATCGCCGCCGAGCCGAAAAAGGCCGAAGCGCTGAGAGCCGGATTGGACCGGCTGATCAAGGAAAGCCTCATCCCCGGCTCGTCTTCGGGAAAGCTGGCCCTGACGGCCGAAGAACAGGCCCGCCTCCGTTCGCTCGGCTATGTCGACTACACGGACAAGACCGCCCGGGACCAGGGCGCCGACCCCAAGGACAAGCTCGATGAGCTGAAGATGGTCCAGGACGCGGAGCTGTTCGAATACGAGGGAAAGTACCAGGAAGCGGCGGCGCTTCACGAGAAGATGCTCTCGCTGCGGCCCGGGGCGCCGTCGAGCTACGTCAACCTCGCCCTGGCCCAGGCCCGGATGAAGAAATTCGACGAGGCCGTCACGACATTGAAACTCGGGATCGCCAAGATCCCGGATTCCGAGCTCCTGGTCTCGCGCCTCGGCTACACCTATCTCGTCACCGGGCGGATCCAGGACGCGTTGACCACGATGACCCAAGTCCTGGCCCTCAATCCGCGCTCCGTGGACGCCCTGACCGCCACGGCCATGATCCTCGACGATTCGGGCCGGAAGGTCGAGGCGCTGGAATATTTCGAGCGGGCGCTCGCCGTCGAACCGGAAAACAAGTTCCTCCGGACGGGCTACGGCCAGAGCCTGGCCGCCGTCGGCCGCTTCGCCGAAGCCCTCGACATCTACGCGAAGCTGACCCAGGACTACCCGCAGGACCCGATGGCTTATCAGTTGATCGGCTTCACCCACATCCTGCTCAAGGATTACGACAAGGCCGTCGAGAACCTCAAACAGGCGATGTTCATCAAGCCCTCGCCGCCCGTCTATTATTTTCTCGCCACGGCTTACAAGGAAAAAGGGGACACGGCCGAGACGATCCGCTATCTCGAGCTTTATCTGGAAGATACGAAGGGCGAAAATCCGAACCGGGTCCGGAACGCGGAGAAGGGCTTAGAGGCGCTGAAGAAGCAGGTCAGATAAAAAAAAGGCCCGGCCCCCGGGCGGGGGCCGGGCCGCGTATCAATCTGCGATACGTGCTTCTACGTGAAGAGCCTCGTCAGAATCCGACGCGAGCGCCGAGCCGCAGGGAGAACGGGCCGTTCCGGCCGTTCCACCATCCGAAGACCGGGTTAAGCTTGTTGGTCACCGGATTGTTGGCGACCAGGGTTTTCCAGTCGACGTAGTTGGTCTTCTGGGCCATGAGCTGCTCGTCGGTCATCCGGAGCATATCGTAATTGTACCGCTGGTTATACGAGGTGATGGTGCTGGTGTTGGTGACGTTGCTGATTGTGGCATTGATGTTGACCGTGTATTTCTTGGCGATCCGGAGGTTGTACTCGAGGTAGAGGTCGGCGGTGAAGAGGAACGGATACCGCTTGCCGGTGTCGAAGTATCCGTCGGGGAACATCTGCATGTCGTTGAAGCTGAGGGTTGTCGTCCTCGGCAGGCCGCTCCGGCCGTAGGCGACGACACCCGCCGTCAGTCCGAACGGGAAGGCGTAGGAGCCGTAGACCTTGAAGTAGTGAGTCCGGTCCGAGGGGAGGACGCCGTCGAGAGCGTTCCCGTGGATGTCATAGCGCTCGAACCACAGGTCCCAGTACCGTTCGACGTTCGGTGAATTACGGCCGCTCTCGTCCGAGGACGAAAGACCGCCGCAGTTCCCGGTCATCCGGCTCCAGGTGTAGTTGATGCCGCCCTGCCAGTTGTTCGAGAACCGTTTCTCGAGGGCCAGGTTCAAGCCGAGATACTCTCTCTTGGCTTTGGGGGCGGGCCAGAAGTCGTCGGAGAACTTGCCGCCCTGGGAGACGGGAAGCGTCCAGCCGTAGCCCGGGTTGGCGATGTAGTACTGTTCGCTGTAGTTGCCCTGAGCGTCTTTTTCCAGGACGCCCACGTCCTCGATCGTCCGGAGCAGGTGTTTGTAGACGAACCGGGCGCTGAACGAGATCTCCTCGGTCATCTTCTTTTCCGCGCCGAACGAATACTCGGTCTGAGCGACCGGTTTCAGGTCGGGATCCGTGGTGTCCCAGGAGACCGTCCGCCAGTTGCGGGAGCCCATGTAGGTCCCGGCGGCGGCCTGGTCGGCTTTGTTGGTGATGTCGCCGCTGGCCGCGATCTTCTCGTAGTTGAAGTCGTCCAGCGTGTAGTAGCTCGTCCACCACTTGAATCCGCCGTACGCGCCTTCGGCCATGTACAGCTTCATGACGTCGTAGTAGACGCCGAAGCTTCCGAAGACCTTCAGGCTGCTGTCGCCGAAGACGTCATACACGACGCCCAGGCGGGGGGCCAGCTTCTTGTCGAAGCCGAACTGGATGGGCTTGTAGTCCTTGTACAGGGGATCGTTGGTGGCCAGGGAGGGGACATATTCGCTTTCCGTGCGGACGCCGAAGTTGAAGGTCAGCTTTTGGCCGAGCGTCCACGAATCCTGGAGGTAGATGGCCCAGTTGTTGCTGGCGACGTTGAAGTTGGAGCCGTAGGGCGACATGAAGTCGTTGCGGATCCCGTAGTAGCCGTACTTGCCCTTGACGATGGTCCCGTCGGGCATCAGGTACTGGGAGTTCCAATACAGAGTGACGAGGGGGGCGAGAGGACCCGAATCGACGTCCTCGTGCAGGCGGATGTACTGGAAGCCCGCCTTCCAGGCGTGCTCGCCGGCCAGCGAGAGGTAGTAGGTCAGGTCGAGGTTGATGCTGGTGCGGCTGTTGATGTACTTCTTGGTGACCGTCGTGCCGGCGCCGTTCGACCAGCCGGAATAGTGCTGGAGGTTGGCGGGGATCTCCGGCCACTCCGTCCGGATGTTCGATCCGCTGAATCCGTAGTACGTGCCGGGGACGAAGAGCTGCTGGTTTTCCGTATTGGTGAAGAAGTAGCCGCCGCGCAGGCTGACCAGGAAGTTGTTGCTGACCGTGTAGTCGATGTTGCCGCTGCCCGAATAGTTGGGATAGTCGTAGCCGGGCTGCTTGCCCGCCGTCAGGAGGCCCAGGCCCGTCGAGGGGTTGATGGGATTCCAATCCGGCCGGTAGGAATAGTACTTGTTCGAGGTGCCGGTGACGCCGGGAATCGACCCGCGGTAGTAGTAGAAATTGCTGACCGCGCTCAAGGACATCCGCATGCCCTTGAGGGGAGCGGCGGTCAATTTGCCCTGCCAGTACCAGTAGTAGAGCTTCTGGTAGAAATTGTATGTCTGGCGGCCCTGGCGGGGATCCTTGTCCAAGTCGCCGGGGATCTTGGCCTTGCTCAGGTCGACGGGGTCGACCGTGAAAAACCGGTCGGCGTAGGTACTCGCGTATTTCGGGTTGAAGGAGCCGAAGAACCACAGCTTGTCCTTGATGATGAAGCCGCTGAGGTTGAAGACGCCCTCGAACCGTTGGTAGTCGGCCCGGCTCTTGCCGCCCTCGTAATACAGGTCGTCGGAGTTGTAGTACTCGTAGTCCTCGACCGTGTAGGGGGACGCGGCGTAGGGCTTCATCCGCAGACTGTCGCGGACCTTGCCGTCCATCCAGAGGCGGTTGTTGTTGTAGTAGCCGAACGCGTCGAAGTGGAACTCGTTGCCGCCCGAACGGCTGATGACGTTGACGACCCCGCCCATGGACCCGCCGAACTCGGCGGTGTAGCCGGAGGCCGTGACCTTGACCTCTTCGAGCTGCTCCATGACGATGCTCTGGGCCTGGGTCCCGACGCGGAGGTTGTTGATGTTCGTGCCGTCGACGTAGAACTGGTTCTCCGTGCCGGAGGCGCCGTCGACCGACAGGCCGCCCTGGTTGCCTTCATACTGGACGCCGGGGACCGTGGCCAGAAGGCCGGTGAAGTCCCGGTTCCGCGGCAGTTGCATGAAGACTTCCTTGTTCATCGTGCCGCCCTTGACCGTGCTCTTGACGTCGATCAGGGGGCTCTGGCCGACGACCGTGACTTCTTCCGCCAGAGCGGTCTGCTCGAGCTGGACGTTCAAAGTCAGGGTCGCTTCCAACTGGACGATGATGTCCCGCCGCGTCAGGGTCTTGAACCCGGGAAGGGTGAACCTGATGGAGTACGTGCCGGCCGGGAGCGAAAAGATGCGGTAGGTTCCTGTCTCATCCGTGATGGCGTTCGCCTGGCCGACCAGCCTGGGGCTGTCGGCCGTCACGGTGACGCCGGGCAGGGGGCCGCCCTGCGTGTCGGATACCTTGCCCACGACTCTTCCGCTCGGGGCTTGGGCCGCCGCGAAGGAGAAGATCATCGTCACAGCGAGCAAAAAGAAAATGCTCTTTGTGAATCTGCTCATTCTTGCTCAATTCTCCTTTTTCCCTCGACGCTCTTCATTGAGAGGCGCCTCGGGAGCCAAAAACCATAAACCCGAGAACGGCCGCCGAAGCGAAACCGCTCCCCACTGTGAAAAAAGGACGCAGATTATGGTAATTCTCACCTCCTCGAATATAGAGTCTCGAAAATAGAGTCCGGGATACTCTTTCCTTTCATAATTAGTTCCCTTATACGCAAAAATCATGCCAATAGTAATCTCTTCTTAATCCCTTTAATTTCAAATACTTAATTTTATAAGATGGCGATATTTATCCATTATTTTGGATTGTTTCCAATATTTTGGATTCGCCTTGGTTTTACTTCTTTTTTCCAGAGAAACGCCTTGCCTTGACATCCTGATTTGGGGTCCTTATATTATTAACTCCCTGCTGGAAGGAGCGAGCCGATGGAAATCGAAATGCGGATCAAAGGCTTGGTCGTCGATCCCATCACGAAAATGCCCATCGTCGTCCTCGAAGACCCCCGGAGCGAGCAGATCCTGCCGATCTGGATCGGCGTTTTCGAAGCCAACGCCATCGCTCTGACCATCGAGAAGATCCCCACCCCGCGGCCCATGACCCACGACCTGCTCAAGAACGTCCTGAACAAGTTCGAAATCTCGGTCGACCGGATCGTCGTCACGGACGTGCGCAACAACACCTTCTACGCGGCGATCCACTGCCGCCGGCAGGACGAAAAATGGACCGTCGACTCCCGCCCCTCCGACGCCATCGCCTTGGCTCTTCGGATGAATTGCCCCATCTTCGTCGAGGAGGACGTCGTGTCTAAGTCGCACGGCCTCAAGCTCGACGAGAACCTGGAGACCTCGGAGAACCTGCGCAAGTGGCTGGAGACGCTCAAGCCCGAGGACTTCGGGAAGTATAAAATGTAGGGGGCTCGCTCGAAGCGGGCGAACGCCTTTAAGGTCGGCGGGTCCTGTCACCGAGCAGCCCCAGCGTTCTCGCGCCTCACCCACCTTCGGGGGGTCCCCGTCGCTTCGAACGCTGGGGTGCCCGCTCGGCGCCACCCGCAGTTACATCGTTCGCCCGCTTCTTCGCTCGCCGGCAATAAAAGCTAATAGTACGTTCTTCGCTGATCGGGCTCGGGGTGAGAAGCCGCAGCAACCATCAAGTCTCGCCTCTGCGTCTTCTCCCCCTCGTCCAAGCCAACAAAGGAAATCTCTTGTTCTTTCGAATTTAGGGCGCAGGGGGTGTACCGCCCGGAACCCGTCTGAGCGGCGAGCGGGCATGGTTCCGCGCAGCGGAGAGCGAGACGCGAAGCCGAGCGGATTTTCCGCGCTGGGGAAAATCCGCGTGGTGACGGGCGGTACCCCCCGAGCCCTTCTAGGTGCGGAGGCGGAAGAGCAGGTAGAGGCCGATGAGGCCGAAGATGAGGTTCGGCCCCCAGGCCGCCAGGAACGGGCTGAGGAAGCTCACATACCCCAGGCCGAGGAAGATCCCGATCGTCACCCAGTAGACGACGGAGATCGCCAGCCCGGCCCCGATCCCGACCAGGGCGCCCCGCTTGCCCATGGCGAAGGCGAAAGGAATCCCGATCAGGGTCATGATCAGGGCGACGAAGGGGAACGAGCTCTTGGCCGCCAGGTCGACGCGGAAGCGGACGGTGTCGAAGCCCATGTCCCCGACCGTCCGGATATGCTCCCGCAACTCTCCGTAGGTCATATAAGCCGGCTCTTTTCCTTCGTCCCGAACGAGGGCCTTGCCCGCGGCCGGCGGAAGGTCCCAAGCCGCCCATTTTTCGTACTTCGACTGGGATTCGTTCTTGAATTCGCGGAGCCAGCCGTCCTCCAGGTGGAGGTCCTCGCCCTTCAAGACCGCCTTCGCGGCGTAGATCCGGCGGGTGATCGTCCATTGGGCCAGGTCGATGTCGAAGACCGAGAGCCGGCTGAAGGTCGCCGTCTTCGGGTCATAAAAGTTGTAGTGGTAGAACCGGTCCCCGCTCGAGCTGACCACCCAGTTCCGCGTCTCGTAGCCGTAGCTGCGCGGGGGCACGTCGTTGATCCTGTTCCAGACCTCGGCCGCCATCTTGTTCGACCGGGGCAGAATGTTCTCCTGGATATGAAAAGACAGGGCGCCGAGGACGACCGCCAGCAGCACGAGCGGCACGACGGTCCGGTAAACGCTGATCCCGCAGGCCTTCATGGCCGTGATCTCGTTGGTTTTCGTGAACAGGCCGAGCGTCAGCAGGGCCGCCATCAAGGCCGTGACCGGCAGGCCGTAGTGGATGAATTCGGGGATCCTGTAGCGGATGTAGTCCAGGAGAAGCACCAGGGGCTTGTGGTGTTCGTACAGGCTCCCGATCGAATCGAAGAACGTGACGATGACCGAGATCAGGAGGAGGCTGGCGAAGATCAGGCCGGCGATGAAGAGGTATTTCCGGGAGACGTAGCGGTCGAGGATGTTGGGGAAGGAAAGCGTCAGGCGCGGCCAGCGGACGGCCGAGAGCTTGGCCGGCGCCCCGGCTTCGAGGCCGCGGGGGCGCTTGAGGAGAAAAGCGAAGAAGGGAAGGTCCCGGGCCGACCGCGAGTAGAGGTAGACGCTGAAGGCGCCGAAGAGAAGGTTTCCGGCCCACATGCCGAGAAAGGGCGAAATCCGGCCGTCCATGGCCGTCTTTTCGCCGGCCGTGATGCAGATGTAATAGATCAAGATGATGACGATGCTCAGGGTGAAGCCGCTCGTCCGGCCGCCTTTGCGCGTCGAGCTTCCCAGCGGCAGCCCGAGGAAGACGAAGATCCAGCAGGCGAAGGGCAGGGCCAGCTTCTTGTGGATCTCCACCAGATGGGCGCGGCGGTCGTGTTCCGTGTCGGCCAAGGCCGTCGCGTTCTCCAGCCTCTGGATGTCGTTCTTCGCGATGTTCCGCCGTTCGACGTCCAGCCGGTCGCGCTCCAATAGGGGGAATTTAACCTTGAGGGTACGAAGGCCGGCGAAAAGCTCCTCGATGTTCTTCATCCGCATCCGCTTCTCCGGCTTGTAGAGCGAGAAGAGCGCTTCGGCCGAGATCTCCTGTTCGGTGCGGGCGGAGGACTCGACGCGGTAATAATTATCGGGGTCGGAGAGCGAGCCGGCGTGCTGGATCCCGCCGGTGAATTCGATCACCGCCCGTTTCGCCTCGGGATAGACGTGCAGGCGGGCCTGCCGGGCCAGGACGATCCGGGGCTCCTCGGGCTGGTCGGAGAAGTGGATGAAGACGTCGCGCCATGTTTTGTCCCGGCCGATATCCTCGATGAATACGACCATATTGGGCACGCTTTCGTTGAACTCGCGGGGATTGAACTGCAACTCGACCTTGTTCAGGACGGAAGCGGCCAGCGTCACTTCCCATTTGTAGTTGAAATACGGCGCGACGTAGAGCGTCAGCGCCGAGGCCAGAAGCCAGCCGGCGCCGGCGAAGACGAGAAGCGGCCGGAGAAGGCGATGGGGTCGGATCCCCAGCGTCTTGAAGGCGATGATCTCGGAATCCGAGGACATGCGGCTGAGGCCGGCCAGGATGCCCATCAGGACGGACATCGGCACGGTGAAGGCCAGGATCGAGGGGACGAGGTAGAGGAGGAGAAGGAGCGTCACGCCCAGCGTCACGCCTTTGGCGATGAACAGCTCCGGCGCCCGCAGCAGCTGGTCCATCAGGAAGACGAAGGTGTAGATCGAGAGCCCCATGAAAAACGGGGGCAGGACTTCCTTGAGGACGTAGCGGTCGAAATACTTCAGCATGCGGTCTCATTTTATAAGGGAATCGGGTAAAAAAAAAGGGGGCGGCTTGCGCCGCCCCCTGTGCGATTTCGCGTTTAACGCGAGGGTCAGTACATATCTCCGCCGCCGCCGGGAGGCATGGGATATTTCGGTCCTTTGTCTTCTTCCGGAATATCCGTGATCAGGCCCTCGGTGGTCAAGAGCAGCCCCGCGATTGAAGAGGCGTTCTGCAGGGCGATGCGGACGACCTTGGTCGGGTCGAGAATCCCGGCTTTGATCATATCCTCGTACTTCTCGGCCAGGGCGTTGAAGCCCACGTCCTGCTTCATCTCCTTGACCTTGCCCACGACGATCGAGCCTTCCTGGCCCGCGTTGTTGGCGATCTGGCGGATGGGCTCTTCGAGCGACCGGCGGATGATGTCCACGCCGATCTTGAGGTCGCCCTCGGCCTTCAGGCTCTCGAGAGCCTTCTGGGCGCGGAGGAGGGCCACGCCGCCGCCGGGCACGATGCCCTCTTCGACGGCCGCCTTGGTGGCGTGCATGGCGTCCTCGACCCGGGCTTTCTTCTCTTTGAGCTCGGTCTCGGTGGCCGCGCCGACCTTGATCAGGGCCACGCCGCCGACCATCTTGGCCAGCCGCTCCTGGAGCTTCTCGCGGTCGTAGTCGGAGGTCGTCTCTTCGATCTGGGTCCGGATCTGCTTGATCCGGGCCTGGATGTCGGATTCCTTGCCCTTGCCCTCGACGATCGTCGTGTTGTCCTTGTCGATGACGACTTTCTTCGCCTCGCCGAGCCAGGCCACGTCGACCTTCTCCAGCTTGACGCCAATCTCTTCGGTGATGACCTTGCCGCCGGTGAGGATGGCGATGTCTTCGAGCATGGCCTTGCGGCGGTCGCCGAATCCGGGCGCCTTGACCGCGGCGCAGAGGAACGTGCCCTTCAGCTTGTTGACCACGAGGGTCGCCAGGGCTTCGCCTTCGACTTCCTCGGCGACGACCACGAGGGGCTTGCCCATGCGGGCCACGTTTTCGAGGAGCGGGAGGAGCTCGCGGAGGTTCGAGATCTTCTTCTCATGGAGAAGGATCAGGGGATTCTCGAGAACGCACTCCATCCGGTCGGGGTCGGTCACGAAATAGGGCGAGAGATAGCCCCGGTCGAACTGCATGCCCTCGACGATGTCGAGGGTCGTGTCCATGCTCTTGGCTTCCTCGACGGTGATGACGCCGTCCTTGCCGACCTTGTCCATCGCTTCGGCGATGATCTTGCCGATGGACTCGTCGTTGTTGGCCGAGATGGCTCCGACCTGGGCGATCATGTCGCCGCTGACCTCGCGGCTGAGCTTCTTCAGCTCGGCCACGACTTCGCCGACGGCCGTGTCGATGCCCTTCTTGATGAGGGTCGGATTGGCCCCGGCCGTGACGTACTTCAGGCCTTCGCCGTAGATCGCCTGGGCCAGGACCGTGGCGGTCGTGGTCCCGTCGCCGGCCACATCCGAGGTCTTGGATGCGACTTCCTTCACCAGCTGGGCGCCCATGTTCTCCAGGTGGTCTTTGAGCTCGACTTCCTTGGCCACCGTAACGCCGTCCTTGGTGCTTGTGGGGGAGCCGAATTTCTTGTCGATGACGACGTTCTTGCCTCTCGGTCCGAGGGTGGACTTGACGAGATTGCTCAGAACGTTGACGCCTTTGAGAAGCGACTGTCTCGCTTCGTCGCCTAAGACGATTTGTTTAGCCATGGTGTCTCCTTATGTGCCGATCAGCCCAGCTTGGCCAGGATCTCTTCTTCGCGGAGGATGACGTGCTCGACGCCCTCGATGGTCACTTCCGTTCCGCTGTACTTGCCGATGAGGACCTTGTCGCCCTTCTTGACTTCGAGGGGAACGACCTTACCGTCATCGGAGACCTTGCCCTTGCCCACGGCGATCACTTCAGCCTCCTGGGGCTTTTCCTTGGCGGAATCAGGGATGATGATGCCGCCTCGCCGTACTTCCTGTTCTTCTATTCTCTTGAGAAGAACGCGGTCATATAACGGGAAAATCTTCATGAAAACCTCCTTTTAGAATATTAGCAAACGCTAATTGAGAGTGCTAATATAGAGAAAAAAGATACTCTTGTCAAGCCCAAAAAGAACGCTTTTTAGCAGACGGACGATCTAACTGCCAGGCAGGCGCTTGATCTTCAGGGATTTCACCAGGTTATGGAGCGTATTGCGGTGAACCCCGAGAGCCTTGGCCATTATTGTCTTGTTGGCCTTGTATTTTTTTGCCGACGTTTCAAGATATATCTTCTGGAATTCCTTCAGGGCGTCGCGGAAGCGGACTTCTTTATCGACCAATTCCGAAATGAGGAGCTCCATTTTCTGATGGATGTTCAGCTGGTCATATTTTTTGTCCATTTTTGGCCTCTTTGATCTCGCGTTTGATGTTCTCGTAGGCTTGCTTGAACTGGTCCTTCAGGTCCTGAGGGATAAGATTCACCATGACCTTGGTCAGCCCGTAGCAATAGGGGGCCAACCGGGATTCGGACAAGGCCTGCTTATTGATGGGAAAGACGAGCAGGGCGAAGATGAGGATGCCGCTGATCAGCATGCCCTCGATCAGTCCGAAGACGCCGCCCAAAAGATGATTGATCAATTTCAGCGGCCCGACCATGGCTTTCGTCAGCAGCACGGCCACGAGCGAACCGACGAGGACCACGGCGATAAAGACGAGGATGAACCCCAGGAACTTGGCCACCACGGGTTGATGGATGAATTTCTGGAAGAACGCCGCGACATGGATGTACGTCCGGCTGGCGACGACGAATCCGACCAGGACGGCGGCCAGACCGATCGCCTCCCGCATCAGGCCCTTGATCAACCCGACGACAAGCCCGCCGACGATGACGATCGCCAGGACGATGTCCAGCCATCCGACCATGTTACGGCCTCCTCTTCCTGAGCTCTTCGACCATCCAGACGCCGCCGTCTTTGATGGCGCCGAAAACGACGTGGGGTTTGATGCGTCCGTGAAAATCCGATCCCGCCGTCGGGACGAGGTCGAGCTCTTTGGCCGCCTCAGCGTAAAACGCCGTCTGCTCGGGCTGGTGATAGGTCGTGTACACCTCGAGCCCGGCCAGGCCGCGCTCCTTGAGACGGGCCAGGTCGTCGCGCGTCGCGTTTTCGAAATAGGCGCCGGGGTGGGCCAGGACGGGAACGGCGCCCGCCCCGGGAGCCAAGTCCAGGACTTCGAGCAGGGAGATGTGCCGTTTCGGGACGAACGCCGGCTTGCCTTCCATGAAATAGTCCCGGTAGAAAAAATACGGGGCCCACTGGCGCGCTTCGCCCTCGAAGTATTTCTTCAGGGCGGCGTCATCCTTCGAGCTCGGCTTGTCGAGGAGGATCTGGGCGATGCTGACGCCGAGGGGCGGCGTCGCGCCCGTCACGGCCTCGACCTCCGCCCAAGAGATGCCTAGGCCGAGCTCCGTCAATTTCTCGACGCGCTCGCGCGCTTCGACCGCCCGCCCTTCCGTCACGCGTTGGCTGATCTCGGCGATGACCGCCCCTGCCCAGTCCACGAACGGAAGGAGGAGATGGAACTCGCGGCCGTCGAAGAGGGTCGTGACTTCCATGCTGGGCACGACCTCGACGCCCGAGCCGTTGGAGGCTTCGAGAGCGGCCGGATACGCGGCGACCGTGTCGTGGTCGGAGATCGAGATGGCGGCGAAGCCGTTCGCGGCGGCCATGTGGACGAGGTCGGCCGGCGCGTACGTGCCGTCGCTCGACCGGTCGGAATGGATGTGGAGGTCGACGTAACCGCTCATAAAAAGCTCTTACAGCTCGGATTTTCCGGTCAGCAGCTTGTATATTTCCAGGTATTTCTGGGACGTTTTCTCAATGATGGCCGGGGGGAGGGCCGGAGGGTCGGACTTCTTGTCCCAGGGCGTGCTCTCCAGGTAATCGCGGACGAATTGCTTGTCGAGGCTCGGCTGCCCCTTGCCGGGCTCGTAGGTCGCCAGGGGCCAGAAGCGCGAGGAGTCGGGAGTGAAGATCTCGTCGACGAGGACGAGCTCCTCGCCGTCGAGGCCGAATTCGAACTTCGTGTCGGCGATGATGATGCCCTTCGACAGGGCGTGGAGAGACGCCTTCTGATAGAGCTCGAGGCTGCGGCGGCGGATTTTATTGGCCAGGGCGTTGCCGACGGTCTTCTGCATCTCCTTGAACGAGATGTTCTCGTCGTGGCCCGTTTCGGCCTTCGTCGACGGCGTGAAGATCGGCTCCGCCAGCTGGTCGGACTCGCGCAGCCTGGCCGGCAGCTTGATGCCGCCGACCTTTCCGGAGGCCAGGTATTCCTTCCAGCCGGAGCCGGAGAGGTAGCCGCGGACGACGCATTCGATCGGGACGACCTTGGTCTTCTTGACCAGCATCGTCCGTTTGTCCAGGATCTCGCGGTATTGGACCAAGGCCGGGGGAAAGTCCGCGATGTCGGCCGAGAGAAAATGGTTGGGACAGACAAGGGATGTGAACTCGAACCAGAATTTCGAGAGCTGGGTCAGGACCTTGCCCTTGTCGGGGATGAGCGAAGGGAGGACGAAATCGAACGCGGAGATGCGGTCCGTAGCGACGACGAGGAGCCTGTCCTCGATCTCGTAGACGTTGCGGACCTTGCCCTTCTTGAAGAGCGTCAATTCAGGGATGACGATATCCGCAGTGGCTTTATCCATGGTTCACTCTCGATGTTGGATGTGGTTACGCCTTCACGAAGCCAGGGCCCATGATACAAGAATCGGCGGGCGCGGTCAAACGCGAACGGGGACACAATACTCTGTCCCCAATTTTTGGACAAGGGGTCCGGGCTCGCGAAGGGGGACAGAGTATTGTGTCCTCCTTTATGGCCGGATGCCGATGAAATTATAGAGGCGGGCGGACGTGTCACGGTCGCGGCGGAAGGAATGGAGCCGCGCGTCGCAGCGGGTGCAGATGGCGACGTCGAAAATATCCTGGGCGACGAGTCCGGCGGCAGTCAGTTGACGGCGGTTGGCTTCGCGGAGGTCGAAGAGATATTTTCCCGGCCGAACGCGGCGAAAAACGCCTTCGGCCAGGCCCTCGGCGCGAAATTCATCTCGCACGTCGTCGCCGACCTCGTAGCAGGGCGCTTCGATGCACGGGCCGAGGGCGGCCAGCAGAGACGCCGGCCGGCATCCGTAACGGGCGCCGAGGCCGGCCACCGTCCGCTCCAAGATGCGCTCGCGGCTGCCGCGCCAGCCGCAGTGGACGGCGGCGACCACGCGTTTCCGCCGGTCGATGAGAAACACGGGAAGGCAGTCGGCCGTCTTGATGATCAGGAAGATTCCCGGCTTGTCCGTGGCCAGGGCGTCGCCCCGCAGCCGGCCCCGGGACGCCGACTCGATGAAATGGACCCGGGCCGAGTGCGTCTGTTTGGGCCAGGCGATATCGAAATTCTCCCAGCCGCGGCGCTTCCTGAAGTCGGACAAGGTCCACTGACGCGTTCCAAAGCCATGGACGAGCCATGGAATCCGGGCCAGGCGGGGAACGGTGAGATAAGGCTCCGATTTTTCCATTTTCGATTTTATATCATAGGACGATCGGCCTTGTCATCGAGGGGGCCCTCCCCTTGCCCTTTGAGAGCCCGGCATGTATCATACCTCCAGAAAAATTCATGAGGACCTCCATGAAAATCCTGGCTCTCGCCGCTCTTTTCCTCCTTTTCGCCGGCATCATCCTTCCCTCCCCCGGCCAACGGCCGCGGATGCGGGAATTCGGCCTCAAGACCGGAGTCCTCGATCCCGGGCCGCTCAACGCCATCACCGACGTCGCCGGCGTGAAGGTCGGCCACGTCACTCTCATCCAAGGCCGGGACGTCCGCACGGGCGTGACGGCGATCCTGCCCCACGAAGGCAACGTCTTCCAGGACAAGGTCTCGGCCGCCGTCGCGGTGGCCAACGGATTCGGCAAGCTGACGGGCTCGACCCAGGTCGAGGAGCTCGGCACTCTCGAAACGCCCGTCGTCCTGACCAATACGCTGAGCGTACCCACGGCCGCCGACGCCGTGATCGATTACGTCCTCGGCCTCCCCGAAAACAAGGACGTCGAGTCGGTCAATCCCGTCGTCGGCGAGACGAACGACGGCTGGCTGAACGACATCCGGGGCCGGCACGTCCGGAAAGAGGACGTCCTCGAAGCCATCCGGAGCGCGCGGACGGGACCGGTCGAAGAGGGCGCGGTCGGCGCCGGGACGGGGACGATCTGCTATAACTTCAAGGGGGGGATCGGGACGGCATCGCGAAAGCTGGCCTCCTCCCGCGGCGGCTATACGGTCGGCGTCCTCGTCCAGACCAACCACGGCGGCCGGTTCCAGATCGCCGGCATACCGGTCGGGGAAAAGCTCGGCGCGGGGCGGGGCGAAGCCGGAGCGGAAACGCCCGAGCGCGGCGACCCCGCGGTCCAGGGCTCATGCATGATCGTCGTGGCCACGGACGCGCCGCTCGACAGCCGCAACCTCAAGCGCCTGGCCGGGCGCGCCCTTCTCGGCATCGCCCGGACGGGAGGCTATAACTCCAACGGAAGCGGCGATTACGCCGTCGCCTTCTCCACGGCCAACGAGGTCCGCAGCCCCCACCGCTCGGCGTCGGCGACGCAGACGGTCACCCTGCTAAGGAACGACAACATCTCCGGGCTCTTCCTGGCCGCGGCCGAAGCGGCCGAAGAAGCCATCCTCAATTCCCTCTTCAAGGCGGAGAGGATGGAAGGCAAGGACGGCCGGGTCGTCGAAGCCCTGCCGCTCGACAAACTCAAGGAATTGATGAAATAAATGAAGAAGACCATCGGCATCCTCGGCGGGATGGGGCCCGAAGCGACCGTCTATCTCTTCTCCCTGATCATCAAGGCCACGGCCGCCGGCAAGGACCAGGATCACGCCAGGATCCTGGTCTGGAATGACCCGACCGTGCCTCCCCGAACGGATGCCATCTTCGGCCTGGGGCCCAGCCCGCTCCCCCGCCTTCTCGCCGGCGTGAAGGTTCTGGAAAGGGGAGGCGCGGACTTGATCGTCATGCCCTGCCTCACCGCCCACTATTACGCCGGCCGGATCGCGGCGCGCTCCAAACTCCCCCTCGTCAATTTAATCGACGAATCCCTTCGCGAAGCGAAACGGAGGATCCCCGGGCTGAGAAAGGCCGGCCTCCTGGCCAGCTCGGGAACGGTCCAATCGGGCCTCTTTCACAAGCATTACGCTCGAGGCGGCATCGAGGTGATGGCGCCGGAGCCCGACGAACAGCGGGCCGTCATGGACGCCATCATCGGGAGGCAGGGAATCAAAGCCGGATTCACGACGGGCCGGCCGCGGGCGGTCATCGTCCGCGCCGCCCGCCGCCTCGTGAAGCGGGGCGCGGAAGCCGTGATCGCCGGCTGCACCGAAGTCCCTCTCGTCCTGCGGCCCTCGGACCTCGACGTCCCCCTCATCGAACCGATGGGGATCGCGGCCGCCGCCTGCCTTAAAAAAGCGGGCTATAAAATCAAAGGAGAAAACCGAAATGTCGAAAAAATTTATCGCGGCCGCCGCCTGCCTGCTCGTCCTGATCGTCCTCGCCCTGGCCGGGCTCCCCGCCTGCAAGGCCAAAAACGAACAGGCCGCTGAGCCCATGCCCCAGCCGGCCAAGGCTCCCGATATCCAGCAGAGGCTGGCGAAATTCTCGCCGACCGAGCTCGGCGCCGACCCCAAGCTTCTCTCCGAAGAGGACCGCCAGGTCGTCGACAAGCTCATCGCCGCAGCCCAAATCATCGACGACCTCTTCTGGAAGCAGTCCTATCCGGCCGGGCTGGCCCTCAAGGAACAGCTCGAAAAATCCGCGCTCCCCGCAGACAAGGACTATCTCCGATTCCTCCAGATCAATTTCGGGCCGTTCGACCGTCAGGACGAGAACCGGCCCTTTATCGGTTCGGCCGCTAAGCCCGCCGGGGCCGCGTTCTATCCGGAGGACCTGACGAAACAGGAGTTCGAGGATTACGCGGCGAAGAATCCGGCCGAGCGCGAGGGCCTAGAAAGTCCCTTCACGGTGATCAAGCGGGAAGGGGGGAAGCTCATCGCCGTCCCCTACTCCGAGGCCTACCGTCCGGAGCTCGAAAAGGTCGCTGCTTTTCTCCGCGAAGCGGCCGCCCTCACGGCCAACGCATCCCTCAAAGCCTACCTGAACCAGCGTGCGGCGGACCTTCTGAGCAACAATTATTACGAGAGCGACTGTCTCTGGATCGACCTCAAGGACAACCTGCCGGAAATCGTCATCGGCCCGTACGAAGTCTATGAAGACGCCCTTCTGGGCCTCAAAGCGTCCTACGAAAGCTACGTCTACCTCAACGACCGCGAGGAGATGAACAAGCTCAGGGGGTACCTCGACCATCTGGACGAGATGCAAAAACAGCTCCCCGTCGAAGCGAAATACAAAGCCCAGGACGTCCGGGGCCTGGATTCGCCGCTCAACGTCGTCGTCGAGCTCTTTACGGCCGGCGACGCCAAGGCGGGCGTCCAGACGTCGGCCTTCGTCCTCCCCAACGACGAGAAGGTCCGGGAGAAGAAGGGGACCAAGAAGGTCTTCCTCAAGAACATGATGGAGGCTAAATTCTCGAAAAGCCTGGTCCCCATCTCCCAGCGCGTCCTCGACCCGGCCGACGCCGGGAAGGTCTCGTTCGACGCTTATTTCGCCGAGGTCATCCTCCACGAGATCTGTCACGTCCTCGGCCTCAACTACATCACCCTTCCCGACGGGACCAAGACGACGGTCGGCAAGGCGCTCAAGGACCTCAACACGCCGATCGAGGAAGGCAAGGCCGACGTCGTGGGCATCGCCAACGTGCCGCTCCTCGTCGCCAAGGGGCTCATCCCGAAGGACCGCGAGGCTGAGATCTATACGACCTACCTCGCGGGCATGTTCCGGGTCATGCGCTTCGGCGCGACCGAAGCCCACGGCCTCGGCGTCCTCCTCCAGTACAACTTCCTGCGGGAAAAAGGCGGTTTCGTCTACGACCCGGCGGCGCGGAAATTCAAGGTCGACTTCGGGAAGATCAAGGACGCCGTCCGAGCCCTCGCCCGCGAGCTCCTCGTTCTCGAAGGCGACGGCGACTACGCCGCCGTTCAGGCGTTCGTCGCCCGCTACGGCAAGGTCGACGACATCACGAAGGCCGTCCTCGAGACGCTTGAGGACATCCCGGTGGATATCGCCCCGGTCTTCCGGACGCGCTATTGACCGCACGTCGAGGCATCGCGCCGAGGAGCAGTAATTCCGCACGGCAAGCGATGGGGGGTATAATCTAGCCTGGAGTCGGGGGTGTTTGCGGCCCTCCGGCGCCGGGAGCATTTTCGCATTCGAAAAAAGTCC
>Ga0172371_10001231_pt1 | contig 40521 bp, 50 predicted proteins | sample Lak12m_FD_114543 | JGI IMG/M metagenome (GOLD analysis project Ga0172371, IMG submission 114543) | Freshwater microbial communities from Kabuno Bay, South-Kivu, Congo - kab_022012_12m | ecosystem: Environmental > Aquatic > Freshwater > Lake | place: Democratic Republic of the Congo: South-Kivu... | reverse complement strand
TCTCTTTTAAATATTTTTCTCCTACACTTCTTTCATATAATCCCAGATGATAGGATGTAGGAGAAACACTTATATATCACTTTTTCCTTTGAAAAGCGAGAAAGAGGATGGCGCATTATAAATATACTTATAGGAATGGTAAAAGATATGGGCCTTACATTTATGAAAACAAGAGGATAGGGGATAAAGTAGTTACGAGATATGTTGGTAAGTCTGAGAGTCATCTCGATTTTTATAATATTTTCTTGTTGGTATTTGCTGTTTTTTTGGTATTTGGTGCCCTTGGGATAACGAATCTGCGTATTACGGGATATCCCATTCTAGGGGTTTCTTCATTTTATAGTGCAAATGGGACATGTCTAAATTGCACCATAAATGGTACTATAGAACTAAGTAATGTACATTCAAATAATACTGATATAAATTTGATTTCCTATTGGCAGTTTACTAGTGATGCCAGGGACAATAAAGGAATTTATAATCTAAGTGTTAATGGCGCTGCGAAAGAGCATGAAAGATATTTGTTTGATGGAGTGAATGATTATCTTAACGTTAGTTGCAGTTTTGAATGCCTTGGAACTCCAGATAATACTGCTTGCTCTCAGTTTGAAAGCGCGGAAAGTTGTGATGCTTATGGTTCTCATGGAGGAGAGTGTAGTTCTACTTACTCTTGTAATGGAGAAGTTAATACTGATTGTGGCGTTTATGGCGATGAAGGAAGTTGCTTGGCCAATAGCGGCGGAGAATCGGGAGGGCATTTTGGGGGTTGCTCTTGGTATGATAGGTATAGAGATCCTAGTTGTGGCGGGGGGACGCTTGAGTGCAATGCAGGTAATGAAAATTCTTGTATGTTTGTAGGAGGGTGTTCATGGGACTACTCTTGCTTAGGTACCCATAATACTTGCGATAATTATGCTGATGATATGTCGTGCGAGGAGCATGATTGTTCGTGGGAGGATACTTCTTATTGTGGTGGGACTTCTAATCCTTGTAGTACATATGGGGAAGAAGATTGTGAGAATTATGCTGGCTGTAATTGGGATGCAGGAGAGATTGCATGCTTAGGGCAGCCTTCTTCATGCGACTCTTTTGAAAATCAAACATCGTGTGATGGGTATGCGGGGGGATGTTCATGGGTCATGCAAGAATCATGTACTGGGGAACCTCACAGCTGTTCTATCTTTTCAGAGGGAGATTGTGATGTTCATGGAGAAGGGTGTTCATGGGGCGGATCTTGTTCAGGTAATGCGACTACTTCTTGCGAGTCTCTAGGCGAAGGGGATTGCTCTAATTATGGATGTAGTTGGGATGGTGGGGGACAAGAGACTGGATGTGAGGGAGAAGCAGCAACTCCTTCTTGCGGTGTTTTTACAGACTCGGAGTCTTGCGGATATGAAAATGGATGTGCTTGGGAATGGGGATGTTCAAATTTGACTTCTGAACTAACCTGCGGTAATCAGACGCAATCCTTGGGGTGTTCTTTGCTTTCAGGCTGTTCTGTTAATTTTACAGGGGGTTTTCCCATTTACGGAGGCATGAATTGGAGCATACTTAGTTGGGTAAAAACCAACTCTAGTTCGGGAAATATTTTTAGTGTAGGAGATACCAATTCTTCTTCATTAAGTATTTCTTCTGGGCAAGGGAATATACAAACTGCTTATCTTTTTGATGGAAATCTAAATTATTTGAATAGTTCAGTAAAAATAAATGATAGTTTGTGGCATCATGTTGGAATGGTGTATAGCTCGGGCAATTTAAAATTGTATGTTGATGGGATTCTGAATGGTTCTGCTTTAGTTGATGATTTGGATGTTGCATGCAGTGCAGTTACGATAGGGCATAGACCATCCTCTCCTTTTAATTTTTCTGGGAGAATAGATGAGGTTAAAATATATAATAAAAGTTTGAATTCTTCAGATGTTCTTACAGTTTTCAGTTCGGGTTTATTTAGTAATGCGGGCAATTATACTTCTGTCTTTTATGATTTAGGCGATGTTAAGCATATCATAAATGCGAGCTGGGGAATTAGTGACAATGTTGCAGGAAATATAACCTTGCAGGTGAGGGCTGCGACTAATCCTGATAGCAATGCGACTTATACAGTCTGGAAAAATTTAACTAATAATACATATTCTTCCATAAGCGGGTTGAGCGGGAGTATTCTTTATAGGTACGTGCAATTTAAGGCTTTATTCAGTTCTCCTAATGGTACTAGTACTCCTATCCTTAGTTCTGTAACGATAGGGTACTTAAATAACGACACGACATCTCCACTTGTTTCTATTTTGTCTCCGTTGAATGGTTCAAATTATAGCTCTCCAGTTTCATTTAATGTTAGTTTAGATGAGAATGGGTATGTGAAGATGAGTCTTAATAATGGAATTACAAATTATACCCTAAGCAGTATAGATGGACTTAATTTCAATTACACAAATTCTTCGATTGCCGTTGGAAATTATCTAGTCAGGTTTTATGCAAACGATACCTTGGGGAATAAGAATTATACGGAGTTTTCCAACTTTAGTGTTGGTAATTTAACTAGCACACCAGAAACTCCCGAAACTCCAAGCGGAGGAGGCAGTAATACTGGAGGGGGGGGTGGAGGAGGATACATCGTTGTAAATACTACTAAAACTACAACAGTTGTTTCTGAAGCGAATTACAACCCTAGCGAGGAACAAATTGATGTAGGGTATTCGCAAGTAATGAAAAGAAATGAGAGTATGAGATTTTTATTGAAGGATAATTATCATTATTTGGTATTGAATAGCTTAGATGGGGAGACAGTAAGTATTACAGTAACTTCTTTTCCTATAAAGTTTGATCTTAATTTGGGAGGGAAGAGGAATGTGGATGTAGATTTTGATACTATTGACGATGTAATAGTTGAATTCTTGAGTATAAAAGATGGAAATGCGGAGATATACATAAAGAAGATAACTGAGCAGAGAGTTTCTCAGCCTGAAAATAAGACAGAGGGGGGATTTAAGCCTATTTCCATGATATTAAATCTTGGGAAGAATGTTGACATTAAAGTTATAATTGCCTTAGCAGTTGGAATATTAATTCTTCTTTTTGCTATTTATAGAGTTTTGAGGAGAAGAATGTTAGAAAAGAGATGGGAAAGCGTTAGACCTGAATTTAAGTGGAGACCTGTCGGAGAGGTTAGAACAGGATTGATTGACATAAAAGACTTTGGAGATAATAAAGCCGGGCAGAATAACGTGGATAATGATAATCTTGGGTCTTCAAGCACTAACAATTCTGAGGATGTTAATAAGGGGCTAGTTTAATCTTATTCAGTTGTTATAATCTTATCTTTTCCTGTTATTAAAACCGTGTGTTCTGTTTGAGCAACTTTTTTCCCTGAGATTTCTATTAATTGAGGGTAGTGATGGAGTAATCCTTGCTGCTCTATCTGTCTTAACGCTAGCAATCCTCTGGTACCAAACTTTTTGTGTATCCACCTGCTGCAAAATGGAAGTGTTTGGTACTCTTCTGCTATAAAGTTTAGGACTTCTCTTGCAAAAGAGTCTCTGACATTTCCTGGCTTTTCTAATTTGTATATTCCTGAAGGTTTTCCGTCTTTTACTTTTCCTAAACCCGATGTTGAGAAGGGTTCTATCGCATATAATCCTGGAACTATTTGAACAGGACTTGAATTTTCGTAATTTGGAATTGTTATGCCTGCATGAAGATTATATTTTTCTATCTTATGTCCTGAAAGATTTTGGATTGGCTGAAATTTAAATAATTTTATAGGTTTTTCGATTGATTTTCCTATTTCTGATAATGTAACTTCTTTGTTCATTGTTTTTAATGCTTCTTTCAATGCTTTTTCTGATGCTTCAATCAATTCTTTGTTTTCTTTTGCTTCTTCTAAATCCAAAGAGAACGCGGTGTCTGCGGTTAATCCATTAATTTGAACTCCGATGTCTACTTTTAGTAATCCTTGTGCTTTTGTTTCATCGTTATAACTGGGAGTATAATGGGCAGCTATCTCATTTATGCTTAAATTTACAGGGAATGCCGGCTTTCCTTTTAATTCTGTTATTTTGTGCTCTATTTTATTTGCTATTTCAAGAAGAGGCATTCCTGGCTTTATGAACGATTTTGCAAAGGCGACTACTTCTGAGGCTACTTTTCCTGCTTTTTTTATGTCTTCTATATCCTGCTTTGAGAAACCAGAAGATATTTCGTTATCTGATGTTTGTTTGTTATTATTGGTATCGTGTTCTTTATTTATTGTCTTGCTTTGACTAGAAGAACTTGCTTTTATGTCCTGCTTTGATGCTCCGCCATAATGTTTTTCTGTCATTTAAACTGTAGAAAATAAAGGTTTAAATATTATTGGATGAATGGGTTTTAATGGAAGATGTAGTTTATAGGGGGAGCAAGATGGCTTATCAGCATCGTTTCGCTCCTCGGGTTATGGGTGGAGGGAAGTTTAGAGTATTTGCATTTACAAGTCCGGTTTTTGCTGCATTGTTTGCTGGAGAGCCAGCAAATGGTTTTGGCTTTAGCTTTGACGTTAGTGGCTCGGGGGTTCCAGTTGCTGTTGAGAGATATCCCAGGGCACTTGATGTAAGATATGGTAGTGTGAGTACGATGCTTCATACGCTCTCCGGAGAAGGTTTTACCAGGAGCGACTCAAAAGATGAGTGGAAAGTTGCTTCATGGTCTCCTCCTAGAGTTTTTGATGTTGAATGTATAGAAGATCTAGGTAAGCATTTATACTCTTTGCGCGATGAAGGAAGGCTTGAATTATATATTTATCCCAATAGACCTGTTTCTATTTCAAAAGACGATCACGATCTTGTTAGGAGGGCGATGTCGGCTATAAGGAGAAATAGGTTTGATATTATAGCAGGACTTAGGGATGTTCAGCCTTGGATTTTTGAAAGGGTTGAAGCGATATTGAGCTTATAATCTTATGTTACTTTCTCAATCTCCTGTCTTTGGGAACGTAATTGAAGATTCTTTCTCCATTTGACTTTCCTGAGCCTATGAAATCTCCTTTATATGAGATAATAAATGTTCCCTTTTCCGTTATGATGTCTAAGTCATATCCTCTTATCCATTCTTTGAATTGTTTATCATCTAATTCTATAATGTTTTTATTTATTTTGTCTTTTAATAGATGCATTGCATCTATGCTTAGTCTAAAGTCGTTTTCATGTTCGTTTTTTATCAGATAAATGCCTATTAATTCTATTCTTAGCAATTGAGATAACTTTTCTAGTTGCTCCTTAGTCATGTTCCCTGAAAATCCTCTTATTTTTTCATTTCCCCCCCTAATCAATTGGAATGGAATTTCATCTATTCCGAATCTTTTATTGAGTTCTTCTAAGATTTTTTCTTTTTCCTTTGTTTTTATGAAGTTTATTATCATTTTATCTCCTTCAATAGAGTTAGTTTTGATACGAAGAAACCTTCGCTATCATTGTCTTGAGGATATATTCTGCAGGTTTTTGAGACATTGTTATCATAGATATCGTTTTTCCAGTTTGTTATTCCCTGCCTACATTTCAATGGGAGTTTAATATGTTCGACTTTGACTGGGAAGTTCTTTAAAGCAAAATCAATTACTGATTCGTCTTCTTCTGGGGAATGAGTACATGTTGAATAGACTAAAGTTCCTCCGACTTTTAAACATCTTATAGCATGGGCTATTAACTTCTTTTGTTGTCTTCCTAGATTGTTTACAACTTTTTCATTCCACATTAAAAAGGTTTTTGGGCTTGATCTTAATGTGCCTTCTCCTGAGCAGGGGGCATCTAATAAGATTTTGTCTGCTTTCATGTTTGCATTTTCTAGCTTTAAACATAAATTAACTGAGTCCATTCTTGTTACAATTGCGTTTGTTACTCCGTTTTTTTCTAAGTTTGATGCTAAAATGGCTATTCTTCCCATAGCTACATCATTTGCTATCAATGTTCCTTTGTTTTCCATCTTCATGGCAATCTGCGTGGTCTTTGAGCCTGGAGAGGCGCATAAATCAAGGACAAATTCATCTGGTTTAGGGTTTAAGGCTATGACAGACATCATAGAACAGACTTCCTGGACATAATAGTAGCCTAAGAGATGTTCTATTGCATTACCTATCTCTCCTGGGCCTAAATCTTGGTCTATTAGGATTATTTCAGGATATTCTTTGAATGGTTGTTTTACATTCCATCTTTCCTTGAGTCTTTTCATTAATTGTTCTGGAGAGATTTTTATAGTGTTGCACCTAACAAAGTTTCTGGGGCCGATATGGACTATCTCTGAGAATGCTTTGAAGTCTTCGCTATCTGGAAGGAGTTTTCTCATTCTTTCTTCAAATGCTGGCTTCATCTCGTAACGTGTCATGTGGAGATGAAAGAAATAGGGGTTTTAAAGATATTGAAAAGAGTTAAATAGATATTATCTTGGGAGATTTCATGAAGGCTAATGATATATTTGTCTTGTCAAGAGAAGAAGCTATGAGATTTTCTCCTAAGAGAGATACCTATGTAGTGAGGGTTTTTGATAAAAGTAATACTTATTTTCCATTGCAATGCGCAAACGATAGCAGAATTGTTTGGATTGATGAATTTGCATTTGATTACTTTGATCTTCATAGCAATAAGGATATGAAGAAGAATGTAAAATGTGCTCTTGATGGGGGGATGAGACTTATCACAAGAAGAGACGCAAATGAACTACTTAGCAATTTTACTAAACATTTCAAAGAAGGGATGGATTTAATGGCACATTGCAGGTATGGCATAAACAGAAGTGCGGGCATTGCTACCGCATTGAATGACTTATTTGATTTGGGGCATAACTATCTTAGTATGAAACATGATAGGTTTGATAGGTTTGTTTATAATAAGATAATTCGAGCAGCATTGTTTTCTGATTCGGTAAAGGGTGAGAAAAAAAAGCTGATTAGAGATTATTTATCTTCCGTTAATTAATATATTTACTCGACTTTTTATTTATACACTAGAATATAACAAGGTTAATAAACTGGCTTAGATGTTTTATTCGTGTCCCAGGAATATATCTCAAGGGTTTGTTTTGCAACCGGGAGACCCATCTAAGTTCTACTTTATATTTTTGATGAAAACGGATTTATTAGAAGAGAGTACAAAGGGAAAACGTTAGAAAATGGGATTTATGTTGGGGAATGTGTTATTTTTTCATCAATTGAGGCTAGAGATGAATATTTGGGTCCTAGACCTAAAAGGGAAGGGGAATTAGAACAGCTTTGATTGCTTTGAAGATTTCATAATTTCATCAAAGTCTTTGTTGAATAGAATAAGGATTTGATTAGCTATGGGCTTTATCTGTTTGTCTATGTAATGCTCATAATCTGGTTTGTGCTTTAGCTTTTGAATTGGTTCTGGGCCATGAGTTGTTATTACATATTCTATAATACTTGAGGATAAAACTGGGAGTTGTCTTGCGGCTTTTACATGAGGAGGGGTTGTTTTTGTGTATTCATCCAAGTTTTTTCTTATTGATTTTCTGTAAATTAGCTTATTATCTAGCTTTCCGTCTTGGATTTTCTTTACATATGATTTGATGAAACTTGAAATTTCTTCTTTGTGGAAGACTTTTTCAAGGATTTCCCTTTGGAAGTCCTTGGCTGCTTCTGTCCAGTCGCCTCTTATTGCTTCTAAACCTACAATTTCAATCTCTTCTTTTCCATTTTTCTCCATTAATCCTGCGTATCTTTTCTTTGCCGCGGTTTTTTCTATTTCTTCGTCTTTTTTATTACCATCTGCTTTTCCTTTCTTAGATGGCTTCATTCTCAATGCAGGAATCATTAAAGAGAGATATTGTTTTGCAAATTGTAGCTCTAAATAAGAAGGTCTGTCGTAATTATCTTTCACATGTTTTTTATAAAAGTTATTTATGTAATCCTGGATTTCTAATGAGAGCTTGTTTGCTTTATCTTTAGATAACTCGGTGTCTACGAAAACGCTGTCAGTATCGGAGTAGATAATATCTAATTTGAATTTCTTTTCTATTTCTTCTGCCGTTTGCTGTATTGTCTGTCTTGCGAAACTAGTTATTGCTGAAGCCATGTCAAAATCAAAGTATCTGCAATTTGGAGAGGCTAAAACTCCCCAGAATGAGTTCATTATTGTCTTTATTGCATAACTGCTCAATTCTCTGCGTTCTTTTTTTGCTTTTTCTCTTGCTTCGTGCAACTTTGCTATTATATCTGGAAGAATTCCATTATGATTTTTGAAATAAACTTTGTTCGGGGCTTCAATGGAGTTTTTTTCTTTCTTTTTCCCCAGATATGATGAAGGATCTATGTTGAATGTTTTTATTATACTTGGATATAGAGATTTGTAATCAAAGATTAATACATTGTGATATATTCCTGGGTTTGAAGAATATACATATCCTCCTTTGAGTTTCTCTTCTTTATTTCCGAATCTCGTTGTGGGGTTTACAATACCTCGTTTATGTGCTTCTCTTATGTACAAAGAGTCGAAATTAGCTATTGAGCCTGTTACTCTATCCAATTGCATTCCTGTCAATTGGGATCTTTCTGTTGCCAAGTCAATCATTTGCGTTTTTTCTAATATTTTGTATGCTAGTTCACAGTCCATTAGGTTATAATCTGAGAGTTTTTGTAATGAGTTTATAGTATTGGTTTTATAGAGGGATTCTATCTCTTCGCATCTGTCGTCACCTTTGATTAATTTTCCTCTTCCTAGAATTTCCTGAGAAACACTTTCTAGAGTATAAGATTCAAAGTTTGCATTTTTTATTGAAGGAGCTTCTTGGATGAAAGGGTCTTGTATTAATTGCATTGCATCTAAGGCTAATCTTCCTGGAATGTCTGCACTCGAATCTCTCATAAAGTTTGATTCTATTCTTAACCTTACATTGTCATTTGTTCTTCCTAAGTCGAATGGAATTTTATGCTTTTTGAACAATTCTTGGAGCAATGATAGGTCAAAATCTATCATATTCCATCCAGTTATTATGTCTGGGTCTAGTTTTGTTATATTGTCTTTGAATCTTTCCAAGCATTCTTCTTCGGTTTTGCATGAAATTGTGTCTTTCAATTTTTTATCTGTAACCATGAAGTTGGTTTTTTCATTATCTGTGTAAATGCCTATACAAAATAGCTTATTGTTACTTCCCGCTTCCAAGTCTATTGATATTACTTTTAACTTCGGTTTGAAATCTGAAGGGGTTATTCCGGGATTGTTGTAAATTCTGTCCACTTTGGCGCTAAGGTTTGTTTCATATTCTCCGTCGATGTTGATTGAACCTAGAAGATTATTGTCTATGATGAATCTTATATGGGGTTTGATGTCCGCTTCAAAAGTGTCTATACTTTTTTCATGTAAATGGGAAGATAGCTTATTTAGTTCTATATGAGATTTATGGGAAATCTTTGTTACTTTTTCTCCTTTGAATGTAGTCATATTAGTATGTTCTACCTTAAATTTATCTAGCAACTTTGATACTTTTTTGTGTTCTGTCTCTTTTATGAAGAAGTACGGTTCTATTTTGTTTAATGCTACGAAAGATTGATTATTTTCTAGTCTTCCGAATATCTTAACGGTTGTTTGTTCTTCTATTAAATCATAGTCTGCGTATACTATAAATCCCCTCATCTGTCAGTTAGTTTAAGGTAGTTTTTATATCTTTTTTATCTGTTTATTGTGATAAGATTTATATATCAAACATGAAGGGGATTTATATGCCTGACGATTATAGAATAAGAAAGATAAGAGAAGCTTATGAAGTTGCCAATAATTTTTTTACTACGGGGACGGAAGATATACAATCTGTTGGTATTAAAGGGGTTAAGGCTATAATAAACGGGTTAAGAAGGAGAATGAGCCCATTAGGGATTGAACTTAAGTCTTATAAGGGCTGGAAGCAAAATGAGGCGGTTGGAAGATTGTGGGCTATAAGGGATCAGCTTGAGGCATTGGTTAATTCTGGAGGAGAGCAGTAATTTTATTAACTCTATAATCTCTCTGTGTGAATGGGATTACAAATAGGAGATATAGTGCCTAGGCACGAAGTTAAGTTTGAAGAGTTAAAGGGAAAAGTTATAGCTGTTGATGCGTTTAACGCTATTTATCAGTTTTTAAGTTCTATTAGACAGCCGGATGGAACTCCTTTGATGGATAATGAAAGGAAAGTTACTTCTCATCTATCTGGATTGTTTTATAGGAATGTTGCTCTTTTATCTGAGGGGATTAAATTGATTTATGTTTTTGATGGAGAGTATCATGAGCTTAAGGGGAAAACTCATGATATTAGAAATGATGCTAGAGAGATAATGAGGGAGAAGTATGAAGAGGCTAAAGAGGAAGGGGATATTGATAGTATGGGAAAATATTCTAGAGGGTTCATAAGATTGGATGATGAGATGATAAAGGAGAGCAAGGAATTATTGGAAGCTTTAGGGATTGCGGTTGTGCAAGCCCCTGGAGAGGGAGAGATGCAATGTGCGGAAATAGTTAGGTCTGGACAGGCGTATGCTGTTGGCTCGCAAGATTATGATGCTCTTGTTGTAGGAGGAGATAGACTGATACAGAATTTAACTTTGGCTAGGCAGAGGAAAACTCGCTCCGGGACAGTGTACATATCTCCTGAAATGATTGAGTATAATAAGACCTTAAACACCTTAGGAGTTGACTCTGATGGACTTATTGCTCTTGGAATTTTAGTTGGAACGGATTTTAATCCTAAAGGGGTTAGGGGTATAGGACCTAAGAAGGCGCTTTCTCTTGTCCGCGAAAAGAAGTATCCCGCATTGATATTTAAGGAGTTGGAGGAACAAGGAAGATTGGATTTTGATTGGAAGGAAGTGTTTGAAATATTTAAAAGGCCTAATGTTAAAAAGGAAAAGGTATCTTTTCCTAAACCTGATGAGAAGAAGGTTAAAGAAATATTGGTTGAGAGACATCAGTTTTCAATGGAAAGAGTGCAGAAGCAATTGGACAAGTTGAAGGATGTTAAAGAAAAGGGAAAGCAGAAGACGCTTTTTTAGGGAGAAAGATATTTAAACTATAGTTTATCTATAGATGGATGGATAATATAACGACTATTCAAATTAGAGAGAATGTTAAGATGGCCTTAGAGAGATTGAAAGAAAGAAGGAATGAAAGTTACGAAGAGGTTATTGTTAAACTCTTGATGGAAGCGGAAAGGAAAAGAAAAAACTATGAGGAACTAATGATCGAGGCGGCTAAGGAGACCGCTGAGGAGAGTTTAAGGATTACGAAAGAGTTTGAGGCAATTGATGAAGACTTTGATTGGGAGTGGAGAGATAACTAAGATGGAGATTAAAAGGGGAGATATTGTCCTTGTGGATTTTGAGCCTGTTAAGGGGAGCGAACAAGGAGGTATTAGACCATCATTAGTCATCCAAAATGATATCTTTAATAAATATTCTCCAACAACCATTGTTGCACCAATAACCTCGAAGAGATTTAATAAAAATTATCCTACGAATGTCTTCATTTTAAAGGCGGAATCTGGTCTGAACAAAGATTCTACCATTCTGCTTAATCAAATAAAGACAATAGATAAAATGAGAGTGAAAAAAAGAATCAGTAGCTTAAATTCTATGGTGATGATAAGTGTTGATATGGCAATTAGAGCTAGTTTGAGCTTGGAGTAATGCTTGCTCTTGTTATTATCTTTTAAGGAACTGCCTTTTCTAAAGCAAGCATCTTCTTTAACTCTTTCGGATGGTTTATCTCTAGATATTCCTTAGCCAAGTTCCTTAGGCTATGGACATTATTTCTATATGTTTTTATTTTTGGTATCTTGCATTTATAGTAAGTTTCTTGCAAATAATAAATTGCTTTAGCAACTTTTGTATGCTTTTCATTCAGTGCAATTAATTCTTTTTTAAGGGTATGCGGAGAAGTTGGATATTTGCTATTGTCTATCATAATACCAAAGCCGAGTTGATTAGCTGCTACCTTTAGGTCTTCATATTCTAACCCAGACATGAGCCTCCGTTTTATCATTCTTTTGAGAAATAGCAGTTTTTCCGCACTTGCTTTTAGATAGAAAAGGACAATCTCTTTTGTAGGGCTTAGTTCTAAGATATCTAGCTTGTTTTTGTCAAACCACTTCTTATTTTGGTATAATGGGGTGCCGTCTCTAAATGTGCAATATAAAAATGGATGCCCCTTCTTTTTCTGCCAGTTAAATGTTTTTGAACTGAGATAATTGATGAATACGTTCTTTTCAATTAGGTTATCTCTGCTTTTCTTTTCTTTAGGCAAATTCAGTAAGACGTTTACGTCATAATCTGAATTTTTTGTATGGTCTCCCCTCGCTCTTGAGCCGAATAAAACTATCGCTTTAACTTGCTTTTTCTTATAACTTTCAAAAACAGTCCTTAAGATATTATCTCTCAAGCGGTTTGTGATACCTCTCATTCTAACTCTTTCTATTTAACGTTTTTTTAATAAGATTTTGCATTCTTTCAGGATATTTCTTTAAATATTCGTTGAGTTTTTTCTTGTCAATTTTTTTCCTGAACTCCTTTATGACTTCTCTATCCATATACATCTTGAAATAAACCATATCAATGAATGTCTTTTCAAAGTCAGAATATGGGAAGTAGAAATCTCCATCTTGGTAGTAATCGTAACCGAAGAAATATTTTGGAGATATTCGTTTAATCATTACATTTAATCCCATTACTTTTCTTATGCCGGGTCTTATCCTTTGTGTCGTTAAAATAATGGGAACTGTTTCCTGCTCCCAGAGGTTATGGAAACTTAATGCTTTCTGTAAACCAAGATAAGATGGCTTGAAACAGAATACTATCAGATTTATCTCATCACGCGAGGTATAATACCCCTTTGTAAGTCTTTTTATCTTTCCTTCCCTAAGAAGATTTCTAATTAATTGTTTTGTGTACTGCTTAATGTTTTTTTTGCTTCTTACCATCCTTTCTATCGACCCAAAATCCACAACTGGGCTTTTTTCGAAGAATTTTTTTACTTCTAATAGATATTTTTGTTTTCCCATGCTATGTTTTTCCTATGTAATTTAGCATATCACTAACTTTTGGCACAAGCCCCTCTAATACCAATATGTTTAGATCTTTCTCATCTTTTGGATTTTTGAATTTGGTTAGTAATTCATTCAAATTATTCTTTATCTTATTTTTGTCTTGGACATATTTGATAAGGAAAAAGATGTCATATAAATCTCTTATTTTCAATCTGGAGAGATAAGCATTTACTTTTTCTTTTATCAATTCTTCTGCTTCTAAACATCTAACAGATATGAAATTTCCCTCGGCTTTTTCATAATCCTTTATTTCGCCATGCGTTTTTTTGAATAATGCTTCAAATCTTACCGAAATATTATTTAATCTCAAGGTTGAGAACAAAGAATTTTCACTTATCTTTTTCTTCTCTATTGTAAATCCTTCTCTTTTCAGAGTTTCAAAAACCAAGTTTAATTTCTCTTTGTCGTTGGGGAGATAGACATCAATATCTTCTGAAAACCTATTTCCCGAATAGCATCTCCAAATGGCTGTTCCTCCGTGAAAAACTGCATCATTAAACACATCAAATATATGCTTAACGATAATGTCTTGAGCTTTAGCTATTTCTTTTCTTTCTCTTGTTTTTAGCCTTAATATTATTGGTATTGTCGTCATGTTCTTCTCTCAAGGATAATCCTAGATATAGGATTAACCAAAGTTACTAATATGCATAACTTTGGTAGTTTTTAAGCTTTTCGGGTATTGGGTTTTATGGGGCAAAGGGATGTTAAAGAAAAGGGAAAACAGAAGACTCTGTTTTAGTTATGCTGCGAAGGATTGTTCTAGGCTATCTGATGAGTGCAATCTTTCATATTGTTCCTGAGGTGCGGGATGACGGTCTTCTGCTATATCTTGCCACATCCTCTGCCTCTCTTGTTTCATCTTTTTCTTTCCCAGTCTTTTTATATCATTAATGAATCTTTTTGCTGCTCTTATAGGAATGTAATCATTTGTTCCTTGGAGTATTCTTGCTTCTGGTCCTGGGACTACGTCTGGGACGTATTTATCAACGACTCTTGATGCTGCTTCTTTTGCCGCTGCCTTTGGACTTCTTGTTTTTAGTAAATAGTAAGTGGCTAGGACTGCTGGATGCAAGAGCCTTAACCTAGCTACCTTTCCTGCTGCTCCTGTAATTGCTCCTCCGATCTTATTTCCCAGTACGCTTTCCGAAAATGCCGCGCCATGTGCTGCTATTTGCCTTGCACCATATGCGGTCGCAGTTACTTTGTATAATCTTCCGTACTCTTTTCTTACATCATCTACATGCCGATTTAACCTTCCTAGGAGATACTTCTTTTCTTCATCTGATGCCATTTCAAATGTCTGTCTTACTAAAGGATTTCTCATTGCATATCCATAAGCTACTTGGAGATGTGCATCTCTGGGCGCATAGTTGTACGCGCCTTTAACATGTTGCAACACCTGCCCTGCTGTAATTTCTGGTTCCATTCCAGGAAACATCGCTCTTGCTTGTTGAGGGGTTATTCTTACTCTTGGCATTTTAGGTTGTTAATTCTGATAAATGAGCTAATCCTATGCATTTGAAATTTTCATTTATCACGGGGCAGAGAACCATCCCTTTTTTTATCATTGAAGTTACTGCTGAATCTAGAGGTTCGTCCCATCTTAATATGAAAACAGGCGAAGTCATTATCTCCTCTGCTTTTGTCTTTCCAGGATTTTTATTTTCTGCTACTACCTTGTGAGATATATCTGATGAGCTTATAATCCCTATAGGTTCACCTTTTTCTACTACTACTATGTATCTTGAATTGTTCTTTTTGAGCATCATCGCTGCTTCTAGTGCGGAATGATTCTTTTCGCAGGATATTGCGGGCTCTAAACTACAATCTCCTACTCTTGCCTTTTTTGTTGCCTTTGCTTTTTTTGTTGATTTCATGCTATTTTGTTAATTAAAGCCTATTTATTCTTTACCTTTTATGTCCAGTCTTCTCCGCCTTCGCTTATATCTTTTTCTAATTCTTTTCCGATTGCTATCAAGGTTTGCTCTGCTATTCTTTTCTCTTTCTTTTCTTCTGGAGTTAAGCCACCAGTTTCTTCTTTATCGTCTTCTTTATCTTCTAATTCTTCTATTCTATTTTCAAGTTTTTGTCTTTCTTTTTCTTTTCTCATTCTCGTAAAATATCTCTTTAATAGTTTAGAATAAGCTATTGAGTAGTATAATGCAAAGGCGAACATGAATATTGCAATTATCTTATTTAACCAGGAAGGAAGGGTAGCCATCCAGATTATGAATGATTTAAGCCAATCTAATCTGGATAATATATAAGTTATGACTGCTGAGACTATTAAGGCTATACCTGTCTGAATTTCAAATCTTATTGGATTGTCTGTGGGATTTATTCTTTTAATTAAAACAGAAATCATAACGGTCATTACAACCATTAATACTGCTAAAACAAGATAATAGGGGGTTGATAAGAGAAGAGCTATTGCGGGGGTTAATCCTATCAACGAAAGAAGGATTAGAATTCCAAGGGTTAAGACTTGTTTTGTTATGTATGCATAACTTGGTTTATTCATCAATAAAATGTCAAAGATATAGAGTGTTCTGTGTACATACACCCAGATTACTATCCATGTTAAAAGTGTCATGAAGAACAATGTAGAGAATGAATATTCTATGCCTATTAGAAATTTAAAGGCAGGACTTAATTTATGGAGTCCGTCATTGATGCTTAGAAGAAATCTTCCAAAATTTGTGCTTTGCATGTAAGCCAAGGCTCTTTCTTGCAAATATTGGTTTCTTGTTTCTTCTGCAGACAACTGCTTTTGAACTTCTTCTAATTGCTTTACTTTATCGTCTATTGATTTAACATTGGAATCTATTGAACTTGTTTGTGCGGATACGGAATTAAATAGGTTTAATGCTAGAATTGAGACTAATAATAATGATAGAATTATACCCGCTTTTTTCATTATCTCTTTATGTTAATAAGGTTTTTAATATTATCTTTTAGTTGCTCTTAATTGTCCAATTCACTATCTTGGATTAGAGGGAAATTCGCTCTTTTTTCATATGATTCTGCACCTATGCCAACTACTTCTCCATCACAGGAGAAGAATTCTAAGTTAAATCCTAGACTTATTTTTTTGTTCATCTCATTTTCTAATTCTCTAGTTTTTTTGAAAAATCCATATTCAAGCTTTTTATACTTGCTCCAAAATGGCTTGAGCGTATTTATTAATTTTTTATTAGTCTGCTTTTTCATGCCCGGCTTAGTAATCTATACAATTTAAAGATTATGAAGTATTATTCTAGAAAATGTAATCGAATCGTATCATTATTTGTCTTCATTTGTGCGGTATGTTTATTATGTAACTTACTGGTGGTAACAAAATAGAAAGGTTTAAATAGCTGAATTTATGAGAAAAATTAGGAGATAAAAATGAAAGGATTAACACTAGATAATAACAAGGAGGGGCTTAGGCTTAATTAGAAATATGGCCGGATTTATTAGATGGGTGATAACTGAAGGAGCTTTTAAGGTTGTTGATGGGTTTGCAGCTAGAAATGCTATGAAAGAGAAAAAGGCTTATGAGGGAAGGTTGAAGGATCTTCTTGCTTTAGGAGTTGATCCAGGAGTTGCTCCATTATATGCTGAATCTCCCGAATTATATTCTATCTTGAGGCAAAAAATACAAGGTGCACAGGGCTCACAGAGGGGGGCACAAAGCGGACTTGAAAATGAAGTAGCTTTGCAAGGTCCAACTGCTGATGATTTTAGATATGCTGCAAGCAGAGTTACACCTAATTGTCAGGTTTCTACCGTAACCGAGGGAGGCGTACTTTTTGATAGAGATGGAAAGCCCATAGCGAGTATTTATGGCAATGAAGGTAGCGGTAAATTAAACATTGTTGATTTGAATGCGAGAAGAACAGAAGCTTATGATTTTGGTAATCCCGTAGGATATCATAAATTTAAGGAAGAGTTAGATGCTGCTTATTCTAGAAGAGTAAGAGCGGCTATGCAAGCAAATGATCCATCACAAGGGCTTCCAAATGCACCGCAAGGCGCAACTCCTCCCGTAATAACTCAATTGCCTCGTAATAGGTATGGGTTTGTTAGGAAAGGCACACTTGCGCACGTTATGGATATGTTTTCGAAGGGGAGAAAAAGAAAGAAAAGAAGCAGATAATTGGTTTTACCGATTAAAAATTAGTTTATGTCGTTTTTGTGTTTTTGTTTGTTTTAATATTAATCAATTTTATTACCATCTCCAATCTTTCCCGCCTCTTGCCCAGCTACCCAGTTCTCCAGCAGCTTCAAAACCTGCGACTACATTTTTCTTATTTTCTTTTATGGTTTCTTTTTCTTTATTAGAGAATCCCTCTGAGTTTTCGCTACTATCATCTCCGCCCCACCAATGATAACCAGAGAGGAGCCTTGTTACAGCATTATCGCCAAAGAAACGAAGAAGAAGACATATCCACGCTACGTTTATAATGGGGAGTAAGATGTATGTCCACCAGAAGCCTATATTTGGTGAGGTCCACCAGACTATCGGACCCAGAAACAGTATTCTTAATAAAGATATTATTGGGTAGTTAAAGATAGGAATGTAGATTAACGCATATAATGCTATGGTTCCAACTGTTAAGTATATTGCTGTGATCCACCAGCTTTTAATACTGCTTAGTCTTTCTATAAATGGGCTGCCTAGCCATTCTACCCAACCATCTACCTTTGAGACTAGACGTAACAATAAAATTATAAGGAAAGCCTGTAGCCAGCCACTTGAATCAATATTGGTTGCATCCGATCCGAGAATACCTTTTAAGCTGATGGTTGTGTTTCTAGTGCTGACTACTGTATACCACCACTTAGTCCAAGTCCATTCTCCATTTATTATAAGTATTGTAGAACATAGCAGTCCCCCCCGTTGTACTGATGCTTTGCTGCATATGATACTTATAAAATCTCTTTCCGCTAAAATTCGGCTGTAATATCTGCCGTCTATTTTTGGGGCAATATCTCCAGAGGGTGTTGCTAACTTGCTATCTACAAATGCCTGATAGTTTGGAGTTAAAGTTTGGTAAATCACTGCCCCTATTAGATTTGTATAAAAGAGAAGAATAAAGAGAAATATGGGTATGATTGTCCATAAGTATTTAGAGAGGTGTTTCTTGACGTGCTTCTTTGCTCTGTTTTTTCTAGTCCTCCAAGTTACCATTTATTTGCTACCCCCCATCATATTTTCATTTATTGCGTTTAATCTTCCTTTTTCTAATCTAAGCCCGGATTTATATGCCTGCATTGCTGCATTTTCTCTTGACATTATTAAATAGTTTGTTATTTTGTCGTTTCCCAGCACCATTATTACAAATATAGCAACGGATACCAAACAAAGAAGGGCCAGCATTTGTGCACTGTATATTCCAAGAAGGGCTTTTGCTTGATCAACTTCTGTTGGGGTGGTAGGAAGCAGGGGCTTTATTATTGGTTCAAGAATGTTCATTATAGCATCTATTATCTTGTCCACCCAGGTTTTCTTCGCAGCATCTGCAGCGGCTTTTGTACTTTCGGGGATGAGTCTTGACCAATCAAGATTCTCCATTTGCTGAGGGGTGAGGTTTTTATTTGATAACGCGTCAAGAGCTTCTGGTCCGAGTTTTCGTCTTAACCAGAGTAATCCGAATGTTTTTATGAATAGGTAACCCGAGTAGATAACCCATGCAATTTTTTGAACGAAAATTCCCATAGGGTGTGAAGAGTTTGCTACCATCATTGTGAAAAAACCGAGAATCATTATTGGAAGAAAAACACCGAGTGTAACTCCCAATGCAGTATAACTACTTAACATAGTAAGTAGTTCTTGTGTAGTTACTAAGAAAGTGGATAGGAAACCGATTGTTATTGCTGTTGAGAGTCTATATACTCCGTTTTCTGGAAACTGTGCGAAAGTTAACGCGGAATAAACGAGTAGAATAACCAATCCGAGAAGCATGAATTTGAGTGTATCTCCTAGAGCTCCTCTCTGCTCTGCGGTTTGTGTGGTCAAATCAGCATGTAACCACAACTCTACTTTTTCATTAATCCAATTTCCCCATCCTGTGCCGGCGATACCCGGGAATGGGATTTTGGAATTGACTATAGTTGAAGATGGTTCTTTCTGATTTGCATTTGAAGTTCCTCCGCTTGGATTTGTTCCGGAGCCGGATGCTTGAGTGTTATCAGTGTAGACTATTTTGTACGTGTTTGTTGTTTTGTCATAAACATGTTGATGAGGACGCGAATCATCGTGTGCAGAAGTTAAATAAATGCTTAGTAACATTAAGGAAACAACGAGAGCCAGGATAATTAAAATAGATTTCTCGTGACTAATCTGCCTCTTTTTTGTCATCATATCTTAAATTAAAATGTGTTTATATAGCTTTTTATTTTGTATAATAACGTTCATGATAATAAATAGGGGCATAAATATAGAGAGGTATGCGAAAGTAATAGAATTTGTAGATATCTCTAATACGCTAATCTTATTGTTCATTGGCTAGAGATAATTACTATTTTGTATTTAGATTTTTTATGGGGGTGGTTATTAGATTTTTGATACTTTAGAGTTATTCCTTCTTGCCTGCGTTTTGCATTGTTGCTGCGTCCACTTGCATCTTTGCCTTTGATCTCTCACTTAGCTTTTCGTATGCTTCTCTTTCAGATTCTGTTTCTTGCTTTGTAAGCCATCTGTTGACATAATCATTCTTCCATACCATGAAAACAAATACTGCTATTGATACAATTGCTAGTATGAATAACATTGGTTTGTCGTATGATGTAAGTAATTTCTCTGCGTCCTCACCCTTTGGAATTATAGGATTAAATACCTTCGATAAAAGACTTACCCAAGCGCTATCCGAATTGACCTTTGAGGCATCCATTAGCCATAGCATTCCAGTTTTTATGAATAGATACACAGAGTATATTAACCATGCTATTTTTTGAAGGAATATTCCTGTCGGATTCATTTTCTTTGCCATCATCATTGTGAAGAAACCTAAAATTACTAATGGGAGAAATACTGCGAAGGTTACTCCAAGAGCAGAATAAGAGTTCAACATTGTCAAAAGCTCTTTAGTTGTTATTGCGAATGTTGCCATGAATCCTACAACAACAGAAAGGATAATTCTGACTGGGGCGCTTTCAGGAAATTCTGCTGAGGCTAATGCCGAGTAAATTAAGATTATTACTATGAAAAGAAGAAGGTATTTCATCATTGGACCGACTAGTGGGTCGCTTATACTATTGTGTTCCCAGAGGTAGAGTCTATGTTGGATGAAGTCTGGCCAAAGTGATTTTGGATTGTAAACATATGGGGCTACCGTTTTTGCGGTTTTTGAAGGGGCAACTACTTGTGAGCCGCCGGTTCCAATCGCAAAATAATCCGTCCCTACTTCTTCTGCACTACCGAAGTAGTCTATTCCTTTTGGCACATCTGATACGCTACCCGATTTTCTATTACCAAAATCGTCTTGCCAATAGACAGTGCTCTGAGCCTGCACGATAGTTACCAGAACCGGTAAGACAAATAGAGCAACGAGAAGTATTACATAGACACCCTTTTTCATGTTTAATTGGGGGAAATATTATTTATAAATGTTGTTCTTTTGAAGTGTATAATTGTTGTGCGAGGGGGATTGATATTATTGAGTCTGAGTAGTTAAAATGGGGGAGTGTAATGGGTAATAAAGCAAAGAGGGGTATTGTTGTTATCTAATGTTTGATGAGTAATGATGGTATTAATATTAGAATGATATTTGGGTTGGAGTATTAGAGTTAATTATTTGAGAATTTAACTTTGTTTTCTAAATCTCCCATTTTGATTGTTTTTCTGAAATCTTTTGCGGCTTTCTTTTTTGTTAAGTCTCTTGCTCTGTTAATATAGATATTTGTGAAATCAATGAATTTTCCGACTACTGGGATGTACGATGCAGCTTCTACTGCTGTCCAATATGGAATTGCTTTCCAATCCCCTGTTTTTGCTAAATAGTATGCGGCGTAAACACCTTTGGGAATTAAATCTACTGTTTGTTCTGCTGCTCCGAACAGTGCTCCTAACCCTGCAGTGAATGGTGCTAATGCATCTCCTGTCAATCCCGCCGCTGCTGCAACTCTGTCCCAGCTGTCGACTAATTTTCCCCCTCTTAAAACTCCTCTGTATTTTTTAAAAGATTCTTGAACTTTTTGTTCTAATAAAGGAAGATATCTTGGATTTCTTATCACTGCTTGTCTTATATCTTCATGCTCTCTTAAAATTCCCTTTGTGAAATCTGAAACATTTTCTCTTGAGAAAACTGGAAGAATTGCTCCCGCCGCTCTTCCTAGTTTCGCTGTTGAATATTTTAGTTTTAATCCTGTACTTACCATTTTATGCTAATGCCATCCTTTCTTGTAGCATTTGATTTTGAAGCGACAATCCACGACTCATTTGTGCTAATCTTTCTTGATCTTCCATTCTTTTTTCTCTTCTTCTTGCCATAAATGATTTGAGTGCCTTGTATGCGACGTAAGCTCCTATTACATAAATTAATGGGGTGCTTACTTTATTCCAGGAGAATAATCCAAGTTCTGTTGCTCCCGCTTTCGTAGCCCTCATTGCCATTTTTTGAGGCATTATCTCAGATAGATAAGTGAGGGGCTTTTCAAAAAAAGACACTGAAGGAAAGATGGCTGATGCCGCTCTTCCTGTTAATCCTTTCGCAATCTGTCCTTTATACCACTTATTTGCTAGCATCCATCCTCCGCCGGCTAGAAGACCGGGCCAGGCAGATCTAACTGTGTAGCCTAAAGTTTTTCCAACTTCATTTCTTATATCTGCTGCCGAAGTTCTGCTTCCTGCGATTGCATTAATTGAAGGGTATTGTCTTCCAGGCATTCCATAAACTCTTTCCATTATTACTTGCTTTGCTGTTTTTCCTTCTGGAATTTGTTCATCGCTTGGAATTTGGTCATACATTTCTCCTAGAGAAACCATTCTTCTTGTTTGAGGAGAATTTTGAACTATTCCTTGTGCATATTCAGCTATCTTTCTTCCTATCTGTAGTTGCTGATCTCTTGGCATTCCTTGAACTGCTTGTCTAAACGCAGGATTATTTATTCCAGCCATCTCAACATATCTTGCAAAAATTTCTGGGTTAGAATGAATTCTTTCTGTGCCCGATAATTCGGGAGCAAAGCCCTCTGTCCTAGATTCAAGATTTCTTGCCATCTTAACCTCTCATCTCTTTCATTAGATTTGCATAAGTTAGCAATCCTTTAAGAATTCCCTTGTCAACTACTGGGACGTAATAGGTATCTTTTTGGACAATTCTCTTTATTACTTCATGTAAGGGTTCATTAATGTCTGCTATTATGTTTAATGGATAGCTCATTATGTCTTTTGCTTTTATTTTTTTAGCATCTTTTCCTTTTGCAACAACTCTGTCATTTATGTCTACTAATGAAATGATTCCTATCGGGATGTTCTTTTTTGTTGTTACAAAAATCCTTCTCTCTTGGAATTGATGAAGTTTCTTCGCAACCTCTACTGCAGTAGCATTTTCGCTAACTGAGATTACTTTGAGAAGTATGCAGGATTTGACTGTTTTAATCACCATTATAATTAGTATTCTTTATTGTTTATAAATTCTTTGATTAATCTGTTTGTCGATGTAAGACAAATATTTTTAAACTGGAATAGTGTATGTTGTTTATGAAAAGAGGGAAGGTATTTAGTATTCTGGGATTGATGTTATTAGGTGCTATATTAATTGTTAGTTTTTTTGGTTTTGTAAGTGCGCAGTCTGATTTTTTTGAGAAAGCTAAAACGAGCATTACTAGTGCAGTTGATACTTTGTTCAAGGATTTATTATCTCAGTATCAATCTGGACAAGATGTATTTTACATGAAGGTTTTATTGTTTATACTTATTTTTGTGATGGTTCAGACGGGAGTTAAGGCGATACCTAGACTGGGAAGTCAGAAGGCAGTGGTAATTATTGTTTCATTTGTTGTCTCGGTTTTGGGAGTTAAATGGATGAGTGATGAGTTGGTTAAGACGGTTTTGTTACCTTATGGAGGTTTAGCTGTTGCATTAGCTACTCTTTTTCCATTTTTGATTTTCTTTTATTTTGTTCATGCAACTAAGATGACTGGCTCGGGAAGAAAGCTTGCTTGGGGGTTCTTCGTGTTAGCTTTTGTTCTTGTTGCTGTTAATAGGTGGACGGAGATTGGTCAGAAATGGTCGGGACAGTACTTTTATTTTGCCATTGGGGGGCTGATCGTTTTAGCAGTGGTTTTTGATAAAGGGATACATAGATACTTCTTTACGCATGAATTGAATTTGTTTTATAGAGGGGCGAAGGGGAAGGCGATTGCTGCCTTACAGGCAGAATATATGAATATTGTTCATGTTGATAGTCCAGAAGCTGAGAAAAGAAGGAAAGATATTGAAGAAAATCTGAAAAGATTAGGGGGCAATCTACCTTAATAATTATTGAAAACGATAATTATTTAAATGGGTTTGGCATTTGTTAAGCATTAAAGGGGATAAAGATGGCAATGAAAAAAATTGTTGGGATTGTCGCTGGGCTTGTAGGCCTGGTGATTTTTGTTTTGAGCTTTGCAGCTGTTAGAACTGCTTTTAAGATAGCTATTCCTAAAGGAATAAGCGATAATATCTTGATGATTGTCGGAGGAGTTTTATTAATTGTTGGAGCTATTTTTAGCTTCGGGAAAGGAAAAAAGAAGATGAGGGAAGTGCCTATTTATCATGGAGAGAATGTAGTTGGTTTCAGAAGGATGGGTAAATAATTTTATCTTAAAATAAAATATAATAACAAAATGGCGAACTATGACACTTTGGGGAATGTAGTGATTGTTAAATTTGGGAGAGGAGCTAAAGTTGATTATAAAAGAAAGTTTGCACGGGAATTTTTAGAGAAGCATAAGAATACAAGAACAGTCTTAGAAAAGGTTGATAAATTTAAAGGAAGATTGAGAACATTGAAGACTAAGTTTGTTCTTGGAGATAAAACTAAAGAGGTTTTGTATAAGGAAAATGATTGCATATTCAGATTTAATGTTGATAGTTGTTATTTTTCTCCTAGATTAGCTAATGAAAGATTGGAGATTGCTAAAATGGTTAAAAGAAAAGAGGAAGTATTGGTTATGTTTGGGGGGGTTGCGCCCTTCGCAGTTGTTATTTCTAAATATGGGAAACCAAAAAGAATTGTTTCTGTTGAACTGGGGAGAGATTGTAGTAAGTATGCTTTAGAGAATGTAAAAAGGAATAAAGTTAACGTTGAAATTGTACAGGGGGATGTAAGAAGGAAGGTTCCTAAACTTCCTGGAAAGTTTGACAGGATTGTTATGGCTCGCCCTAACTTGAAAGATTCATTTTTAGATGTCGCATTTTCTAAAGTTAGGAAAAATGGAATTATACATTATTATGGCTTCTACAAAGAAAGCGATGTTGATAAATTAAAGGAATTAATTTATTATGAAGCGATGGAAGCTAATAGGAAGGTTAAGATTTTAGGGATTAGCAAAGCAGGGGACATTGGAATTAGGAAGTATAGGTACAGGGCGGATATAAAAATTCTTGATTAGAATTTTTATCCCATTCAACTTTTACAAATTGAAGGTTTGAAAGTCTTGGATTAATCTTTCTCTAGCTTTTGAAGACTTTCATAAAGTCTCTTAAATGCTTCGAATCTCGCGAATGGTCTGTGGGGCACTATTTCATATAGCATTAAATTGGTGTTTGGGGGCTGAGTGTATTCTCTGTCCAACGGAACCCTTCTTAGCTGTTCAACTGATATCTCTGCTATATTGTTTGCCTTGCTCATTAGACGAGATAGAGATTCAGATTGAGTTCCATTTTTATATGACAGATAACTTATTATCTTTCTTGTGAACTCTGGGAGTGTTAGAGTAATTTTTCCTTTATGCATTCCTATCTGGCTGTCTGAAAAGTTTGGTTTATCTCCCGGAGATAAATGTCCTATGCTAAAGGAACTGTTAGCTATTCTGTTCTTTAAATCTATAGATACTTCTTTGTTTCCGAGCATTGCCTTTCTTAGCAATTCTCTTAATTCATCCGGTTTTGGTTTTGTAGAATAATTAACTGAAATGAAAGTCTGCGGGAATTCTAAAACATCTATCCACCTGCTCGGGGTTTTTGCGACTCTTCTTGCGGCAATTATTGCAGCCATTTGAGTTATGTCGTGCGCAATATGCCCTCCAGCGTAGTCTGGAACAAGAATTGTGTCTGCTTTTCTTTCTTCTATTATCTGTTGAAGGGCATTTATACTTCTGTTTATATCCCTAGATAGTCTGTCGATATACCCCTGAGGAACTGTTCTTACATCGCTATCTTGGGGAATGCAAATTCTGTCTATTATTTCTCTTTCATTCATTAAACAATCTATTTTTCCATTATATCCTAAATTTTTTAGGGATTTTTCTAATTCTGGCAATCTTGGCTTCACAGTGTTTCCATTTCCGTTTGTGAAAGATACAAAATGGGGGGCTTTTGTTTCTCTTGCTAATCTCTGAATTATCCCTGCAATCAAGAGCTCATCGTCGGGATGGGTTGAGATAACAAGATAGTTTCTGCTTATCGGTCTCTCGGTTTTTATGTCTCTATTGAGTGTGTGCCAGACCGAACTTAGTGCGCCTGAAGCAATTGCTTTTATTTCTGAATTTGACATCTATTTCTTATTAAGAAGGGCTTTTTAAAACTATAGGTTAATATCTGCCTTAATGGATGAAGGGGCTTCTCCGCCATGCCAGGTGAATCTTGGGCGGACTCTAATGGGATACATTCTTTCTGAGTTGTCATCTAATAAAATAGCGGAGCCTTTCAAGCTTGGGAGGTCATCTAATTGTTTTTTTATGCTTTCTAATGCGTATGTTTGCATTATTTCGTTTAATGCTTCTATGTCTGGTTTTGCTGTGACTCTATGAGCAATGACTAAATCTGACTGCGTCATTGCATCTAAATGTATCTGTCCTGGCTGCTGAGTTGCCATGACTAAAGATATTCCTGGCTGTCTGCCTTCTCTTAATAATTGTATTAATGCATCTGACGCTGGAGTCTTTCCTACTTTTGGAAGAAATTCGTGCGCTTCGTCAATAAATATCCAGATTAATGGTTCTTTTCTGTTTGATTTGTAAGACATATAGTCTTGTCCATGTTGAATTGAATCTAGTTCTTCTTTTTTTCTTGAATCCATTCTCGATTCAAATAATTTTCTTGAGATTAATGAAATTACTAAAGCTCTAACATTAAATGCTCCTATTGAACTATAAACAGAGACGTCTAAAACAGTTGTTGTACCTGCCTTGACTAGTTTTGTTATTTCTGTTCCTTCTTTTGTCCTTGAAAATATTCCCCAAGTGTCTGCTGCCTTGAATAACGAAAATGCAACATCTTTTGTTTCTTTATCTGCTCTTCTATCACTCTCAATTACTTTTTGTATGTCTTCTAATGTAAAATCTTCCTTCTTTTCTTTCATTTCTGTTATGACTCTTTCTATTAGAATTCCTGGAGGAGAGGTAAATTCTAAGTTGAATAATGTTATCCAATCTTCTGCATCTAATTCTGAGCATTTTAATGCAAATGTTTCATCTATTGGAATCCTTTTTGATTTATATTCCTCTACTTTTCCAAAAGGTACAAATACTCTGACTGGAAGTTCTTTGCTTTTCAATTCCCAGGAATCTAATAATTGAACATCTTTCTCATTTTTGTACTTCATTGTCCAGAATATTCCCATTGTATCAAAGATTAAAGATGAGATGTTTTGAGCATTTTCCTGAGGAAGATTTGCTAGTTCTTCCGCGATAACTCCTAAAGTATACGATTTTCCTGAACCTCTTTTTCCTGCTATCATAACGACATGAGACCTTGCAATGTCCATCCATATTTTGTTTGATAAAGAAGTGTACTGCCCCATTTTTACATAACCCTTTCCTAGATAAATTAATCCTTTATCGCCGAATAGTTTCTTATCTGATGTATCTCTGCCTATTGTTATATCGTATGACATTTGCTCTTTTTCAGTTAGTTAATTATACTGAATATTATTCATTAATATATCTTATGCTTATTTTATATCTATACGATTTGCATAAGGTTTTTAAAGGCATTAAATTTACACAGAGAATGGAAGAGAAAAAGGAGCACGTTCACAATTCATCTAAAAATGCTATTCTTGATAACATCAGAAAGAACCCTTGGATTATTGTTTCTGCAGTTTTAGTTTTAGTTTTGATTGTTGTTGCGGTTTTTGGTAGTTCTGGCGTTAGTGGTCAGAAAGCGGCTCAAAACCTTGTAAGTTATATTAATTCTCTTGGGCAAGGCGATGCCACGTTGGTCAATGTTACTAAGAGTAATGGATTGTATCTTGTGAATGTTAATTTCCAAGATCAAGTTATTCCAGTTTATGTTTCTCTTGATGGAAAGTATTTGATTCCAGATGTTGTTCCGTTAGTAACCGTTAAAGATACATCTGGTTCCGATACTGCAGCTGCTTCTAAGACAGTGGATGTTCCTAAATCTGATAAGCCTAAAGTTGAATTGTTCGTAATGGCTTATTGTCCATATGGAACACAAGAAGAGAAGGGAATACTTCCTGTTGTTAATCTTTTGAAAGATAAGATTGACTTCCAATTGAAGTTTGTATATTATGCAATGCATCCTACACAAGGAGAAGTCCAAGAGAACTTGAGACAGTATTGCATACAGAGAGATCAAAAGGACAAATTTAATGATTACTTGAAGTGCTTCTTAACAGATGCTAACAGCACAAGATGTTTGGCTGCAACAGGGATAGATTCTGCTAAGTTGAAGACATGCACTGACGCTACAGATAAGCAATTTAGCATTACTGCTAACTTGAATGATAAATCTTCGTGGTTGAGCGGGCAGTTCCCTAAGTTTGATATTAATAAAGATGATAATACTAAGTATGGGGTTGGTGGAAGTCCTACTCTTGTTATAAATGGAAAGACAGTAAGTGCTGGAAGGGATTCAGTTTCATTGCTTAAGGCTATATGCGGTGCATTTAATAATGCACCTTCAGAATGTTCTACCCAATTGGACGCAACAACTCCTGCGCCAGGGTTTGGATGGGACAGTTCCGGAAGTGCAAACTTAGCTACTTGCGGATAATTTTACTTTTTAGATTCTGATAGAAAAGGATATAGATAATAACTTGGAAGTGAGGAGATTTTGAATAAATGATATATCTATCTTTGGGCATAAATTTAATATAAGATTAGATGTAATGAAATAAGTGTAAGTATGGTTTGCGATTATCGTCGATGATTGTTTTTTATTATATTCTCGGACATAGAAACATTTAAAACCTAAATTTTACAAGTGAGAGAATGAAGATTAATGAATTGAAGGCTGGACAGGGAAAAGTTGATGTTGAAGTTAAAGTGAAGAGCAAGGCTGAGCCAAGACAGTTCGATAAATACGGCAAAACGTTGAGAGTATGCAATGCAGTTGTTGAAGATGGAAATGGAGAGATTGCATTGACATTATGGAATGAGGATATAGACAAAGTTAATATTGGAGATACTTTGAAGATTACAAATGGGTATGTTTCTGAATTTAACGGGACTAAGCAATTAACGTCAGGGAAGTTTGGGAAATTGGAAGTTGTGTACGATAAAAAGTAATTATGTTCTGTTTTGAAATAATGTTTAAATAGTCTTTATTCGGTTTGTTTTTATGGCTCCTAAATTAGATGCGTATTATGTTTTTCAAAATTTCTCTGGTGGGGTTTCTTTTGCTACACCAAGAGGAGGGCATGTTTGGGCAGATCTGCCGGATAATCCGGATCGTTCTTATGAAAGGATTGCGAGGACTATGGCCGGAAGACATCCTAAATTTCCATTAAGAAATGAAGCCCCCCCGGGATATCAGAAAGAAGGGAGAAAAGATGGAAGACCATTATCTCCTGGCCAGATGGGTATGTTATATCATCACATTACTGCTAGAGATTTTAATTTTAGTGCAAGAAAAAGATAATTTTACTTTCATAATTATTAAATACTATAGCTGACTTGTATTAACATGAAACACATATTACCAAAATTGGGATTTGAATTTGATGCACTTGAACCTTACATGGATGCGAAAACCGTAGAAATACATTATGGAAAGCACCATCAGAATTATATTGATAAGCTTAATTTAGCTTTGGATAAACATCCTGGGCTATTTGGGAAAGATTTAAGGGATTTGCTCTGGAATTTACATGCTGTTCCGGAGGAGATTAGGATTGCCGTTAAAAATAATGCTGGGGGGGTGTTTAATCATAATATTTTCTGGGAAGTTCTTACTGGGGATAAGAAAAAATATGAATTCAAGGGAAGAATTGCTGCTGCAATTGAGAAAGAATTTGGAAGTTATGACGCGTTTAAAGAAAAGTTTTCTGAGGCGGGATTGAATAGATTTGGTTCAGGATGGGCTTGGCTTGTTTTGCATAGAGGAAAATTGGAGATTTATTCTACAGCGAATCAAGACTGTCCTCTTTCGGAGGGAAAAATTCCTTTATTAGCTATGGATGTCTGGGAACATGCGTATTATTTAAAGTACATGAATAAAAGAGCTGATTACATTTCTGCTTTCTTTAACCTAATCAATTGGGATAGAGTAAATGAATTGTATGAAGAAGCTTTAATGAGATAATCAATTTTAAATACTAATTAGATTTAGTTTTGCGATGGCTGATGTTGAAAGAGAGGTGGGGCCAGAGGCATATCAATGCCTTAATCGAGGTAAGCAGGAGAAATGTGGACATTGTCCTAGGGGAGATGTTTTAGATCTTAGTGCTTCTGCTCCAAGTTGCATAGATTATCTTTCTCTCGGAGAAGCATGGAATCATTCTCTTGCAAACAATATATCAATCAGACATGGTTGGAGAGCATAATTACTTTTTAAGAAAACCAATTTCTTCTTCTGAGAGTTTTAAATGTTCTTGGGTATTTGGGCGGTTTAATATTGGACGGATGAGTTCGAAGTCTCTCATTGCTCTCTTTATTGAGCAATGAGCATATCTAGCATATTTTTTTGCGATGCTTTTCTTTTTTTCTGTTTTTTGATTGTGAAGCCAGATTTTTAAGACTCTTTTTGGTCTTTCATATTTTGTGAAAGTGCCATGATTAGGAGAGAGTTTTGCGAAAGATATCCCTGCGCTTTGGAATATATTTTGATAAACTAAAAAGCGCCAGGACTGGTTGCTGTAGACTCTTTCTCGAAAGACGTCTGCTTGCCCTAATGAATAATATGCTTTTACCAATGCTTCATTTTTGTATTCTCTCGGGATGTTTTCTTCCAACCAGAGAAAGATTTCATCTATTGATAATGAAGAAGAGTCAAAGATGTCTAAGAATGGCTCTCTTTCTTTGAATAATCTTTTCATGATGTTAAAAATACTTTCTTCTACATCTCTTCTTTCTTTTACATCTATTATAGATTCTCCTTCAGAATATGCTTGAAGGTCGTTTAGAGCCGCTCTTACGTCTCCTTGGGCTTTTATTGCTATTTGTTTTAAGAATACTGGTTCTTTTCTTATATTTTCTTTATCGCAGATTATTGACAATAGGGAAACCATTGTTCCTAAATCTAGAGGTTTCATCTCTACTACTTTCGATTTTGCTCTAACTGGGGATAATTTTGATTGCCAGATATCATTGCAAGTCATTATTATTGGGAATGCGGTTATTTCAATCGTTCTTAATAATTCTGGAATTCCACCTATGTCCGTTCCTGTTACTCCATCAACTTCGTCCATCAATAGAATTTTTCCTTTTTTGAATAGGCTTTGCTGTATTGATGCGGGCCTGAGTACTTGTTCTAATTTTTGTCTGTTTCTTAAATCGGAGGCATTTAGTTCTAAAATATCCAGGTTATTCTCTTTTGCTGCAGCAATTACTAAAGAAGTTTTTCCTGTTCCTGCTGGGCCATGGAGCATTAATGCTTTTTTCTTAGGGAATTCTTTCAGGAAAATTTTAATTTCAATTATTGCTTTGTCTTGCCCTATCAAATCTGTGAATTTCTTTACTCTATATTTTTCTGATAAGCTTAGATTCATGGTTCACCTCTTATGTTTAGGCTTTGCCTTGTCCGGCGAGGACAAAACTTGCCAAAAGAGCTTGTAATTGGACAAACTCATCAGAGCCTTCAATCATTCTAAATTCTGCTTCTCCGGTTTTTTCTGTTAATTTGACTTTTATTTCAGGATCTATCTGCAAATTCCAGATTTCTTTCTGGATTGATTTAATTATATCTGTTCCTGAAACAGATTCTTTAAGCATCACATCTAATAATTTGTCTCTTGAACTTACGAAATCGCCTGCTAAAGCATAATCAAGGACAATTTTAATGTCTTTAGGTTTTGCTGCTGAAACAATCATTGAAATCATTTCTGCATTAATATCCAGTGCAACTGATGCTGTGGCTTGGAGCAGGTTAATTGCTTTTCTACAGTCTCCTTCACTTGATTCATAGAGAGTTTCATATGCATCATCTGTTAATTTTAGATTTTCTCTTTCTGATATTCTTTTAATTACACTCATTATGTCTTTCTTTTCTAGTATTTTGAATCTAAATATTACGCATCTTGATTGAATGGGGTCTATGATTCTTGAGGAATAGTTGCATGATAATATGAATCTGCAAGTATTTGTGTAATTTTCCATTGTTCTTCTAAGTGCTTGCTGCGCTTCTCTTGTTAATGCATCTGCTTCATCTAAGAAGATAACTTTGAATGGAACATTTCCTATTGCTTTTGTTCTTGCAAAGTCCTTGACTTTTTGTCTTACTACATCAATTCCTCGTTCATCTGAAGCGTTCAATTCTAAATAATTATCTTTCCAGGTTGGGCCGAATAGTTCTTTGACGATTATTAAGGCTAATGTAGATTTTCCTGTTCCTGCCGGACCTGCGAAGAGAAGATGTGGAATGTTTAGTGATTGAACTAATGAGCGGACTCTCTTTAGAATTTCCTGCTGTCCTACCACCTCCTCGAATTTGTCCGGACGGTATTTCTCTGTCCAGATGTCTGATTGACTCATAATGGTTTTTATCAAGACATTCTTTTAAATATTATTGTTCTATCAGGGTAGGTTTATCGTCGGTAATGGGTTTTAACCCGCAATTACTGCTAATGGATTTCTGCTAAGTATTCCTTCTATGCTATAGCCAACATTACTAAAGTATCGTGATAGTATCTCTCTTAAGTCATGTACTGCTCTTCGGTATTTCTGTTCGCTGTTTATAGTGAATCCTATGTTTAAGCCTTGTTCTGTTTGGCTTACTGTTCCAGTCATGTTCTTATTATCTGGAAGAGAAAGCTTAATTCTTTTGCTTCCGATTAGTTCTAGATGCTTCAAACTTTGATTAGAGGGCTTGCGAAAGATTACTCTTTGCAGTGCTTCAACTATATCAGGGCGATCTGAACGAATGCTTACCGATGCCTTGTATCTTTCATGCATTAAAATTCAATTTATATGGGGTTTATAAAATTTGGTATAATTAAGAATAAGAATTAAACGGAACGCATTCTATGCATCTTTCTTCTTCTCTTTTCTTTCTTGATTCTTTTTCTCTGCCATTTCCATCTCATTTGTCTCTTCTTTTTCCAACGTCTTGAACTTCTTTTCATAGGCAATGTATGGTTAGAAGGTTTATAAAGCTTTTTTCTCTTGTTTTAATATGGAATTTTGGAACGTAATTAAGCATGTTGTAAGGAAAGCAGACATCGTTTTATTAGTTATAGACGCGAGGATGCCTGAAATTTCTTTGAATAATGATATAGAAAAGATTGTTGATAAAGAGGGGAAGAAGTTAGTTTATGTGTTTAATAAAATAGATTTGGTTAATAGAGAGCAGATTGAACAGATAAAGAAGAATTTTCAGAATAAGGAGATGTTTCTTGTTTCCGGAGTTAATAATATTGGGATGAGCAAGTTGAAGGATGGATTGTTTATTATTGCTTCAAGGTTGGGGATTGAACTTCCGCACATTGGGGTTGTGGGATATCCTAACGTTGGAAAGTCTGCGATAATAAACGCTTTATCTAAGAGGGCCAAAACACAAGTGAGTGCTCATGCCGGGACAACTAGAGGGATACAATGGGTTAAGGCTGGGAAATTGAGAATTATGGATTCTCCGGGAGTCATCCCTTATAATAAAAATGATGAAGTTGAGATAGGGATTATTGGAGCTAGAGATCCTGAAAGATTGAAGAATCCAGATTTAGCAGTGAATGAGATAATTAGGATGTTTCTTAAAAAGGATAAAAGGGGATTAGAGAGATATTATAAAATAAAAGTTGATGATAATGATTCAAATGAAGAGATTATATCTAAAATAGGGAAGGCAAGGGGTTTTATGAAGAAAGGTGGGGTTGTTGATGAAAATAGAACTCTTATTAATATTCTTAGGGAATGGCAAACTGGTAAGTTGAGATTGTGATTATTAGTTTATTGCACTGATTTTTAATCTGTCTATTTCTTGTTTAAATGTTGAGGTTTTTTCTTCTCCTAAAATTGGGATGAAATCTCTTGCATTGGAATGGATTGCCTTTCCTAAACTTCCTGCGCTTTTAATTACCTGAGCTATGTCTGCCTCTTGAAGTGATGTTTTTGAGAGAAGTCTCCAGCCTTTTATTGGAACTGTATGCGGGGAGGATTCGAAGGCTAGAATATGGAAAATGTTCTCGGTATCCAATAATTCGTCATATGTTAGGCTATCTAATAATATTCTTGATTTCTTTAAATCTAAATTTGTATAATCTTTTATCACTAAATTTGTTTCCTTTTCTATTCCGGCTATTAGCTCTTTAAGTCTTGTTTTAATTAATGTTCCCTCATTTCCTAGTTCTATGACATATTTCTTTAAGTCGTCTGCGATTTTTTGGATTAATCTTCCTTTTTGGATGACTATTAGCGCCTGATGCAAATTAGGATGATTTTTTATTTCTACAGAATTGAGTTTTTCTATATGCTTATCGAACAAATCTCTCTGTTTTTCTAATAGTTGTATGTGTTCATTTGCCTTTCTTAATACGTCTGCGGTGTTCTTCAGATTGTACTTCATGTTCTTGTAAAATAGGTTAATTTCGTTCTTTCTTTCTGATATTGCTATAACTAGTGTTCCGATTTGCTTTGCTGTTCTTTCTGCCGCTTTGTGTCTTGTTCCCGTTTCTAAACTTTTTATTTTGTTATCTGGGGTGAGAAGGACATTTGCATGATTTATTCTCTTTAAGTCTTTTGAAATTACTATTGCTCCGTCCATCTTTGTTAATTCAATCAATCTTTGAGGGGTGAATCTGCAGTTTACTCTGAAACCTCCGTCAATTATTGGCAGAACTTCTGGGTTTTCAACAACTATTAATGCTCCTTTCCCTGCTTTAAGGGCCCCATCTAAAGAAGTTCTTAGATTTGTTCCTGGAGAAACCATTTTAAGAATAGAAAAGAACTCTTCTTCAGTCACTTTCCCATTGTTATTTTGGATGTTTTCCTTAGGAATTTCAATTATCTTCTCTTGAATCTCTTTTTTTTCTTCCATGCTGTGTTGTTTCTAACTTATAGTTATATTTAAGCTTTTATTTGCTAATTTTATTTTATAAATATTGCGAAATTAGATATCTTTTATGGCTTTCAGTGCTTCTTTCCAGGATTTTACTCTTGTTACTAAAGGGCTTGAGATACTTTGGTTTTGATGGGAGTCAAATAGAATAACTTTTATGCCTTTTTCTGCACATTTTTTTGCACTATTTGCTCCATCTTCAATCATCAAATCGATATTTAATTCTTCGCAGATTTCTGCTTTGCTTTTTGCTTGCTCTTCATGAAAGTCCCCCGAGTGAATTATTTTTATTTCTTTTTTAAAGTGGTGTCTTATCCAGGATTCTGCTTTATTCTGGTGTTCTTTTGGACGTGCAGTTATGATAAATAGCTCATTATAATTAGCTAATTCGTTTATTGCTTCTATAGAACCTTTAATCGGAGAAATATCTTTTAATTTGTGGATTTTATGAAACTCATCTACTCTCCTTATTGCTTCTTCCTTAGATATTTCCCAAATGGGCCACCATTTGTAATCTTTGAAGTCTTCTATTTTGTCATTTCTGTTGTATTTTGAGTTATAATAATTTAGTAATGTAGGAAAGAAATCTGCTAATACTCCGTCAATATCTATACCTATTCTCATTTTTGAAAAGCCTCAAGGGAGACTTGAACTCCCGACCTCGACATTACCAATGTCGCGCTCTAACCAACTGAGCTATTGAGGCGTATGTAATTTATCTTATCAATATTCTTAATTGGGATGCTTTTTAATATTTTCCACATCTTACTTTTCTTAGTGTATATCTGATGATAGGTGTGACCATTATAATACCATGGGCAGGAATTGTAAGGAATATCTAATTTGTCAAAAACCTTTTTGCAGAATATTGCAAAATCTTCACTTGCAGTGGATAATCCAAATCCATTTCCTTTTTTCCCTCCATCGGTGTCTAATAGACCTGCTAGAAGATAGATTTGGTATTTTTTTGGGATTTTTGGTATTTTAGCAATTTTTGCTTTTCTTCCAATTGTGTAACCTAGACTTTTTAGGTGCTCGTAGGCAATCTTAGATTCTATACGACAATTATATAGAATGTTTATTTTATTTGGCACTACTGAGGTGTAAGGAGTTAACCCTAAGACATTCTTGAATAAAGGGAGGTATACTTTATCTAAGAAATCTTTTGAATTTGATACGAAGGAGATGAAATATCTCCTTTGGTACTTACCATTGGGTCTTTTTGACTTTGCTATTGGCAAGGAACCATCTCCAAGAAGTAATCCAAACAGATAAGCCAAATCTGCATTCCATCTTTTTTGTGTCTTCGGTTTATATATCATACCACTATTACGCTCATATCATTTATATATTTTTTGATCCAAGACATATTTGGTAACGGATATTGCTTCGTACTTATGTTTGGGGCAGCCAGTCTGATTTTACTGCATATCCGGCAATGGAAGCTCCATTTTCGAATAGTTTTGAAACCCAAGTTGAATACTCATAAACAAATTTTTCAGCTTCTGTTTTATCGCTTAAATGGAGATTGTTGCTGCTGATTATGAAAAAGGCACCGAAGAATAAGAATATCAAAAGAATCATTAACCATCTCATGTTGTTATATTTATAGATTTATTTGGCAAACTCCAGTCTTGTTTTACTGCATAACTTGAAATGGTTCTGACATTCGTAAATGCATGCCCTATCCAAGAAAGATATACCTTTCCAGCGCTTACAAATCCTTCGAAATTTGTTAAATTAACTTTAGTTTTTGAGTATGCAGCGTCAAATGACGTGAATAAAAGGAGAAGGATTATGGCTATTGCTATGAAATAAAACTTGCGTCTGATTGTGGTCATTTTCATGATTATAAATATTGCAATTATGAAGACGACCAATGCTAATATGCTTAACATTTTCTCACCTTTGTATTTTATGTTTGGTTTTGTATAAAAACCTTTCCCATTAGGTTTTTAAGGGGTTGAAATCTTGTTTTATTACAGCCCTGTAGTACAGCGGTCAAGTATTGTGGACTCTGGCTCCGCAGACCTCGGTTCGAATCCGAGCAGGGCTATAGATAAAGATGAAGAGGCTATTCAAATTCAAGTATCCGAAGTTATTTTTACTTTTAGTCATGATTATTTTAGCATATTTTATTTTTAGCAACGATAAATTTGCTTCATTTGTTAGCTATCTTGATGGGTTTGGTTATCTTAGTTCATTTATTTTTGGTATTCTGTTCTCTTTTGGATTTACAACTCCTTTTTCTGTTGGGTATTTCGTAACTTCGCATTCGCATAATATTCTTTTATCTGCGGTAATTGGCAGTATTGGTGCAACTTTAGCAGATTTACTTATATTTAGAATAATAAAGGTATCTTTCATGGATGAATTTAAGAGATTAGAAAAGACCGAGCCTCTAAGAAAACTGACAGTATTAGCGGAGAAGGACCTATCTGTTAAAGTTAGGCATTATCTTATTTACATTGTTGCGGGGATTATAATCTCTTCCCCGTTGCCCGATGAACTTGGGGTTAGCATGCTTGCTGGATTAAGTCATATAAGGACTTATAGGCTGGCAGTTGTGAGTTTCATAGCTAAACTGATAGGAATATTAGTAATTCTTTTGATATAAGATGATAATAATTAAAATCAATCCTAAAAAGCCTGAGAAGGAATTAATCAGGATTGCATCAGATTTTATTAAACACGGAAAGTTGGTTGCTTTTCCTACAGAGACTGTTTATGGTTTGGGGGCTAGTGCTTTGAGCAAGAAATCTGTTTCGAAGATATTTAAAGCGAAGGGAAGGCCAAGTGATAATCCTCTAATTGTTCATGTTTCTTCCAAGAAAGATGTTGATAAATTGGCTAAGGTTGTTCCCAGGATTGCTTTTTCTTTGATGGATAGGTTTTGGCCTGGACCTTTAACCTTTGTTTTGGAAAAGAAGAGCATTATTCCGGGAAATGTTACTGCCGGGTTGAAAACTGTTGCTATTAGAATGCCTAATAATAAAATTGCTCTCGAACTAATTAAAAAATCAGGACCAATTGCTGCTCCATCCGCGAATTTGTCTGGGAAGCCTTCGGGGACAAGTGTTAAACATGTAATCCAGGATTTTAACGGTAAAATTGATTGCATTGTTGACGGAGGGAATACTAAAATTGGATTAGAGTCTACAGTTGTTGATTTAACAACTAATCCTCCTTTGTTGTTGCGTCCGGGGTTTGTTACATTAGAACAGTTAAGGAGGCATATTCCGAATATACAAGTTAAGAGCAAGATTAAAAGTGGAGAAAAAGTAAGTTCTCCAGGGATGAAGTATAGACACTATGCCCCCAGGGCTAAAGTAGTTGTTACTAATGATGTTATTAAGGCAATGAGGAAGTATAGCGGGAAGAAGATTAAGATTATAGATATAAAGAATAATGTTAAGTTGGCCAGGAAGATATTTGGATTGTTTAGAGAAGCAGATGAAAAGAAGTATGATGTGGTTATTGTTAAGGCTGTTAAAGAAAAAGGTTTGGGATTGGCGATAATGAACAGACTGAGAAAGGCATCTTCTAGTCACAGATAGTAATGTTTTTATACAGGTTAGTTCTCTGTTTTTTATGGGAGAGAAAGAAATCGGAGAAGTTATGGACTTCTTTGCGCAGGTAGGGGTTATTGCTATTAGGTTAACTGCTCCTTTAAAGGTAGGAGACACAATAAAAGTTAGAGGCGGGCAGGGAGAGTTTACTCAAACAATTGATAGTATGCAAATTGACAGGAAGCCTGTTCAGAAGGCTAAGAAAGGAGATAGTGTAGGGATAAAGATTTCTGATAAAGCGCATAAGGGAAATAAAGTGTTTCTTGCTAAATAATTAGGTTTATAAACGATTTCTTAATAGAATAGTTAGGCTCTCATAGTCTAGCAGTCAAGGACCCGGCCCTCTCGAGATGGCCGAAGAATAAATCGTCGAGATAATGTCTTCAGTCCTCTTTAGGACAGGCATTTTTGTTTATTGGTGCCTCATATTGAGGTATCAGAGAACGGCCGAAACCCGGGTGCGAATCCCGGTGAGAGCATACTTTTGTTTGACGATTAAAATATGTCTTTGAGTTACATATTTATTTAAAAACTTCTTTTAATATGCGGGAACATGATTAGAAAGCAAACCGCGGTTCTGAGTGTTGATTCGGTGGTATATGCCTTGGGTGATGGATTAGAGCTTGCTCTTTCCAGAAAAGAAGACAGAATCGCTGCATTAACTAGTTGTGATAGCAAGGGAAGATTTTCAATTCTAGGGTATCAAGGAAAAAAGAAGTATGAGCCAAGAGGGCCATATCAAGGAAGGATTACTAGGATTGGGTTCGAAGGTAGTAGAAAGCTTACCGGACAAGAATTAGAGGGGATTCATCACAAATTAGATGACAAGTCTACTGTGGAATTGGTAGAATTTAGCTTTGAGCAGTGGCAAAGGGAAGGAAGGCCATTAAAAGTAAGGTTAAACAGAAGAGAAGAATATGTCGATGCAAGGGTATAATCGTTTGTCGGGACTATAACCAATTAATATCTTTACTGCCTAAACAGTTTATTCCAATCCGAAAGAAGACGTGAAATCTTTGATTAAAGAGAATTTGCTTATGTATTCTTGGCCTTTTTCTGTTATGGCATAGGACTTTCCGGTTTTAGTTTTTAGTTCTAAAATGAACTTCTTGCTTATTAGCTCATCTAGATATTCAGTCATCATTTGATGCGAGAGATTAGACTTGTAAAGAATGTGCGTCGGCTTTATCTTGCCATTTTTATCTCTAATTACCCTAAGAATGTCGTGGATAATCTCGAGTCTATTTCTTTTTTTGTCCATGTTTCAGTACTAATATGAGATTTGTTAATATGCCTAAATAGGCTAGGAATTCTGTTATATTCCCTAAGACAAAGTTTGTATAGCCTTCTGTAGCATACATAAATAGTACTGTACTTATTAGCAAAAGGAGAAATGAACTCATCATTAAGAGCATGCTCTTGTTTTTGTCTTTAAGATATTCATTTAGATAATGGGAAGAGAGATACAAAAGAAGTAGTATTGCTATTATGTAAAATGTAACTGAGGTTGCACAGGAGAAGTATAAAGATACGAGAACTATGAGTAATAATAGTGTATATACTCTACAGCTCTTAACTTTAAACGTTGTGTACGCTAATGTTAATAGACTGGCTGCGAATAGAATCATATAAATGGAGCTGGTTATTGTGCCTAAAGTATAGACTTTGCTCAGAGGCAATGACAATGCCCCGTCCTTAAATGCACCAGCGACATAACCATTTAAGATTGTTCTTACTATGTATGCTATTGCAATCATTAAGAATGAGATGCCAAATAGCTTTGAGCCTCTCTGTCCTGACAATTTGTAGACTTTAAACGCATAGTAAGAGACAAATATTGTTGTAAGGGCAAAGACTATGTTTAATAGAAGACTTGATGTAAAGAACCATTGAGGTATTGTATAGAGAACATCCATGTAAAAAAGGGTGATTTTTGCTTTATAAGCTTTATGAAAAAGGTTTCTTTATTTTTGATTAAGAGGGGGTTTTCTCAGGGTATTAATAAAGGCTTTTTCTAGTACAGTTAAGTAAAAAAAACGATGGGTTCTCGTTTTTTGGATATTCAAGGAACGGAATCCAAGTTCCTTGATATAAACAACAGCTTAAGGGGGTGATGTTTATGGGTACATTCTGAAACGGGGGGCCGGCAAGTCCCCCCGAGTTTCACGTTCTTGTATTTAAGGGTTATAGAAGTTAATGATAAAATAGTATTATAGATGATATCAGTATTGCTAATATAAGGGGTTAGCGCATCAGGATAATATATTTATTATGGAGCAAGGTATATCTGGATAAAGGGCTATAATTAGC
>Ga0172371_10001230_pt1 | contig 40523 bp, 35 predicted proteins | sample Lak12m_FD_114543 | JGI IMG/M metagenome (GOLD analysis project Ga0172371, IMG submission 114543) | Freshwater microbial communities from Kabuno Bay, South-Kivu, Congo - kab_022012_12m | ecosystem: Environmental > Aquatic > Freshwater > Lake | place: Democratic Republic of the Congo: South-Kivu... | reverse complement strand
CTGTATTAATCTTTAATGTTTTAGCTTTTAATAACAGGGCCTCTTCCAGCGCATATATCAGCGCGGTGTACTCGGCTATATTATTAGTAGCCTTGCCGATATAATTTGAAATTTGTTTTAATTCCTGTCCGTCGCGGTAAATAACCACCCCTACCCCGCTGTGCCCCGGATTGCCCTTTGAGGCGCCGTCAATATAAATCTCTAAACAGCTCATTCCGCAATATAAAAAATTCGATTGCATACTTCACAGGTAACAATATGCTCGTACATCTTAATCAGGTTAATTACCTGAGGAGGCACCAGCATATGGCAGCCGCCGCAAGAATTATCCACCACCGTCACAATCGCTAATCCGCCCCGGCTGGAAAGTATACGCTCATATTCAACCAGCATTTTAGAGTCAATTGACGGAGTAATTTGCTGTCTTTGAGCCTGCAGCTGGTTCAGGCGGTCGTCTATTTCTTTTATACGCAACTCAACTTTCTTTTTTTCATCCTGAAAAACTTTTTCTTCCTGCTTCAGCTTAAGATTCTCCTGCTCAATCTGTGCTTTTATTTTATCCGACTCCTCAAAAGAAATAAGGATCTTCTCTTCAATCAATGAACCATCAGCCTTAGTATCGGCAATCTGCTGCAGCATCGTTTGAAATTCTTTATTTGTCTTTAAAGAATACAGCTGTCCTTGAAGTTTCTTCACTGCTTCGGCGTTAGCCGCAAGCTCCAGCTCTTTTTCTTTTCGCTGTTTTTGCAGCTCTAAAGAGTTTTTTTCAAGAAGCACTAAATTCTGCTTTTTGGTTTCAAAAGATTCTTCTATCGCCTTTATCTCTAAAGGCTTAGATTCTTTTTCATTCTTCAAAGCGTAAATCTCGCTGTCTAATTCCTGAAGCTTTACTAAACCGATAATTTGCGCTTTTAGGTCTACCGTAGGCAATTTACCTCCTGGCTATTAATTCATTTGGGCGATAGAGGACTCGAACCTCTGACATCTACAATGTGAATGTAGCGCTCTAACCAACTGAGCCAATCGCCCATAAAAGCTTATCAACTGGGCCCATAGGGACTCGAACCCCGGACCAGTCGCTCCTCGACAAGCTCGTCGCTCCCCAAGGGGCTTTGCCCCTATGGCGCTTCGCTGTTACCCCGAATGCGCGGGGAAATTTTCCCCGCACCTCTTTTGTTCCGGGGTTCAAAACATAAAAATGTTATAAACTGGGCCCACAGGGACTCGAACCCCGGACCAATTGATTATGAGTCAACTGCTCTAACCGACTGAGCTATGGGCCCTGAAAATAATACTATATAATACTATTTTTAGCTGATTTTAGCAAGTTAAAAAGGAATTATTTTTCCTTCTTAATGACAGTGAGGAAGTTGTTTACAATTCGGGGGTCAAACTGTGTTCCGGATGCCTTTTTAATCATATCCAATGCCTTAGCTTTAGGAAAAGCCTTGTGGTATGGCCGGTCGCTGATTAAAGCCTGATAAACATCCGCAATAGCAATAACCCTGGCGCCGATAGGTATATCGTCGCCCTTTATGCCACTGGGGTAGCCCTTGCCATCCCATCTTTCATGATGATAAAAAATAAACGGAATTAAAGCATGTAAAAACTGGATAGGCCGGATTATGTCTGCCCCAATCTGCGGGTGTTTCTTAATCTCTTCAAACTCTTTTTTATTCAACTTGCCTTTCTTAAGCAATATATTCTCACTAATACCGATCTTTCCTAAATCGTGCAGCATAGCCGCCTGCTTAATAAGCTCCACGTCCTCCCTGGGCAGACTTAAACTCTTAGCGATCTCTGTAGCATAATGCACAGTGTTTTCCACATGCTCGCCGGTATAGTGATCCTTTAATTCAATAGTCTTGGCAAAAGCAAAGATTGATTCTGTCAAACCCTGCTTTGATTTCATAGTAAGCTTATCTATTGTCTTCTTTAAAGTTTTCACTCCCCCTGACTTAGCAACCTTGCCTTTTTTAGATAGGTTATTCATATCTAAAGTGGAATAGGCACGGTTGCCCCCTTGCTCCTTAGCTTTATTAAGCACGGTATTAGCTAAATTAACTAAATCCGTGCCGTTTCTTGCCCTGTCTTCAGGAAAAGAAACCGCTGCCAGGCTCAATTTTAACCTTACATTATGTTTCTTATTGCCAAAATTAATAAAGTTTAACGATTCCAACAACCTCTGCGCCATACTAAAAGCTAAATCCCTGCTTAACCTCGGAGAAATAATCAGGAATTCTTCTCCGGCGTAACGGATTAAAGTATCATACCGGCGGACCATTCGTTTAAGCTGCCTGGCCAGCTGCTTTAAAACTAAATCACCGAAGGCGATACCGTAAACGTCGTTTATGGATTTAAAATAATCTATATCCAGCATAATAATTGCCAGGCTATGCGCAAACCTGCGGGTCCGATGGAACTCTACCTCAACCACATCCTGCAAATAGCGCCGGTTATAAAGCCCGGTCTGCGAATCAACTAACGAAATGCCTTTTAATTTTTCGTAAGATTTGAGCAGCTCCTGGTGAAGCTTGCTCTTTTCTAATTCCGCCTTTTTATGCAGGGAGACCTCCTGCAAAAGATCAGAGGTCCTCTCCTCCACAATCTCCTCAAGGTGCTCCCGGTAGCGCCTTAGGCCTTCCTCAATCTTTTTTCTTTCGCTTATATCAATATTAACCTCAGCCACCAGCCATTCGCCATTTTCATCCTGAAAAGGAATAGTAGTTACTGAAATAGGCCGGTTTCCTTCTTTAGGCAAAACCTCCTGGCTGACTATTGTTTTTTTAGTTCTAAAAGCCTTTTCTATTGCGCAATCTTCGCAAGGGGTCTTGCGATCCATAAAATAATCAAAACATTGTTTGCCTTCCCATGGCCCGTATATCTTTGCCCACTCCGGATCAATGTAGCGGATATAATAATCCTTATCAATAATATCCAGGCCGGTCTTAGTAGCCCCTAAAATAAACTCAATCTGCTGGCGCAATTTCTTAGCCTGTAACTCCGCCAATTCTTTTGATTTTACCTCAGATTCCAGCTCCTTTGTGCGGTGTTCAACTAAAAGCTCCAGTTTTTCATGATAGACCTGCAGCTCAGATTCATATTCTTTGTTTTTAGTAATATCGCGGTTACTCGCCCTGCGGCCAAGCAGTTTGCCTTCCTTATCGTAAATCGGAACGCACACATGACTGAGCCATACTATATTACCGCTGCGGTTAACTATCCGAAAATCAGTCTCTAATTTTGCGCAATTGCTTACAGCCTCGTTTACTTTATTGCGCAGCTTTTCAATATCGTCTTTATATACAATATTATCAATCAAGAAAGGGTCTCTCATAAAATCATCCTGCACGTATCCCGTGATGCGCGCGCAGGAAGGAGAGACATAGATCATCCGGTTATCCGTACCCTGCCAATACTCCCAATCATACGTAAAATCAGCGATAGTCCGAAACCTCTCTTCGCTCTGCCGCAGGGCGTCTTCAGCATTTCTGCGCTGAGTTATATCGCGGGCATATTCTATTACGCCGATTACTTTCTTTGTTTTCTCATCAAACATAGGGAAGCTATACAGATCAAGGTATCCGGCAATATTTCCGTCTTTATCCTTGAAAGAAACAACCCTGGACGCGGGTTTTAAAGTTTCCAGGGTTTCTTTAACCGGACAAACCTCACAGGGTTTGTTTGTACCATGAAAAGCTTGGTAACATTTCTTTCCTACAAGAGGCATATTATGTGCATGCCACTTTTCCTTGGTGGGGTTGACGCGCAAAACATTCAGATCAGTATCCAAAACACTTACCCCATCCTGAATACTGGTAAACACACTATTTAGAAATCCGCTGGCATTGAGCAATTCCTCCTCAATCTTTGCCCTGCCCCTGATCTCTTTACGCAGGTTTTCATTAAGGCTGGTTAACTCCGCGGTCCTGACTTTAACCCTGATTTCAAGCTCTGAACGTATATCTCTCTGTCTTTCTTCTTCTTTCTTTCGCTGAGAAATATCCCTGGCAATACCAGTTGTCCCAATTACTTTACCTTGATCGTCAAAAATCGGGGTTTTAACAGTTTCAATCCAAACCTCTCCGTCGTCTTTATTAACCAGTCTTTCCTCAATACATTTACGCTTCTTGTTGTTCATTACCTCGAGGTCATCAGAGCGATAACTTTCAGCCAGGTCCCTCGGCCAAAGCTCCAAATCAGTCTTGCCTACAATTTCATCGGCTTTAAAACCACAAGCCTTAGCAAAAGCGTCATTAACCACGATAAACCTGCTCTCAGTATCCTTGAGCCAGGCCATATCAGGAATATTATTCAAGATAGCCTTCTGTTGAAGCTCGGTATTGCGCAGCTTCATAATCGTTAATTCAGGGCTATCTTTAAAATTCTTGAACTTAAGCGGCCCATCCTGACCGGGTTTAACCCGGTCCTTTTGTTTTTGATTTTCCATTTTTAATCAGTTGTGGCTAATACTCTCTCTGGTGCGCCAGGGTCATATCCATAAAAGTACGCAATCTACGGGAACGTGAAGGATGGCGGAGTGTTTTCAAAGCCTTATCTTCAATTTGCCTGACCCTTTCGCGGGTAACCTTAAAAACATTGCCCACCTCTTCCAGGGTACGCGAAGATCCATCATTAATGCCAAAACGCAAGATCAGTATCTTTTTCTCTCTTTCTGTTAAAGTGCTTAACGCGGAATTCATCTCATCTTTTAGCATTGAACGCACAGTTTCGTTTGCCGGAGATACTGCTTTCTTATCCTGGATAAAATCCCCAAAATGCGTATCCCCCTCATCACCTATAGGCATCTGCAAGGATATAGGCTCCTGGGCAATTTTTAATATGGATTTTATCTTGCCTTGAGGAAAACGCATTTTATGCGCGATTTCCTCGGGCGTAGGTTCACGGCCGTTCTTTTGCACAAAGACCCTGGAAAAACGGATTATCTTATTTATCGTCTCAGTCATATGCACGGGAATTCTGATAGTCCTGGCCTGATCCGCGATTGAACGGGTAATTGCCTGGCGGATCCACCATGTAGCATAGGTAGAAAATTTATAACCCCGCTTGTATTCAAATTTCTCTACGGCCCGCATAAGGCCGATATTTCCCTCCTGGATCAAATCCAGAAATGATAATCCGCGGTTAGTGTATTTTTTAGCGATACTCACAACCAGGCGCAAGTTAGCCTCCACCAGCTTCTTCTTTGTGCGGCTGAATTTAAGATGGGCGGATTTTATCAATTTCATCTGCTCTTTAATCCTGGCGTATGGCTCCGCGATCTCTTTGAGAATCTGGTTTTTACGCTCCCGGTTAGATTTGCCTGAACGTTTTATATGGTCCAACTCCCTAAGAAGCGCGCTTAATTTACGCACAGCAGCCTCAATCACGGAAGTGGTAAAATTAAGCTGCAGGATAAGGTTAATAGTATTATTCTCACTGCGCGAATGTTTGGCTTTAGCTAAAAAACGCTTGAATCTGCCGATAACATTATTCTTTTTTATCTTGATATCTTCCTTGACCACTTCTTCCATATTTATTTTATCTTCCAAGATATCATTGGCTACAGCCAAAACTTCATTTCTGGCAAATTTAGTGACCAGGACTACGCGCTTAAACTTATCCTCGGCGTCTTCAATTTTTTTAGCTAGTTCAATTTCATTCTCGCGGCTGAGAAGCGAAATAGAACCCATCTGCTTTAGATACATTTTTACCGGGTCATCTAAAGGCATAAAGCGCTCCTCGCTCTTAAGCTGCTCGCTAAGCAATTCATCTCTGGCCTGGACCAGCTCTTGCTTATCCTGCTGCGCCCTATTTGCCGACAAAGCCGTATCAGCCTCACCTTCAACCACCTGGATATCTTCATTACCCAAGAGCTCAAAAAGATGATCTATGGCTACCGTGCTTGAGAGATCCTCCGGAAGCAAATCATTTACTTCATCATAAGTAAGAAACCCTTTGCGTTTGCCCAGGGCAATTAATTTCTCCATTTCCTTATTTGGCTGTTCTTTCTTTTTCATTATTAATCGCCTTTCTTTATCAGATTATGAAATTCTTTAATAAGACTGTCCAATTTCTGCTCATCGCCCAGGGATTGAGCGCTTTTTATCTGTATATGCAAATGCTCCCTTTGTGATTTCAACCTTTGCACCTTAATCCGCGCAATACAATCATTGACCGCTTTTTCCCTGTCCTGGCCTGCAAGCTCCGGCATAAACATAGACTCGCAGACAAGCTGGCTGGCATCATCTTCGTTAAAATAATTCATCAGGATACTTGGCTCTATTTTTTTGCCCTGAGCAAATAAATCATGCATCAACGAGACAACTTTAGCGGCGCGCATATCAGAAAAATCAGCAGGCGAAAGCTCCTGCATAATCTTCTCAATCAAATCACTCTCTTCAAGCATAAACTTTATAAGAAGTTTTTCTGCAGGATTGATCCCGGAGGAGGCCTTCTTAAAAGGCTGGGCTTCCTCTAAACGCACAGCTACACAAGGTTTTAATTTATGCAACTCCTCAATTATATAGTGCTCCGGTATTTTGATCTCCTCTGCAAGGCGCTTGATATACTCACCCCTAAGGATAGCGTTATCGAATTTATTTATAGTTGTAAGCATTTCCGAAGCGATTTTGGTTTTTCCGTGAGCTTCTTTTATGTTATGCCGGCTTTTTAAAATCTCCAGCTTATAATCAAAAAGGTTCCTGGCATCACGAATACCGGCTTTTAAGGCACTAATCCCCTCGCGGCGGACCAAGGCATCAGGATCCAGCCCTTTAGGAAGAGAGACGATTTTTACATTCACACCTTCTTCAATAAGCATATCCATACTTCTCAAGGTGGCAATTTCACCGGCAGTGTCTCCGTCGTATACCATTACCGCATTATGCGTATAACGCTTAAGCAGTCTGATCTGATCCAATGTAAGCGCGGTCCCCTGGGAAGCCACCATATTATTCAACCCTTCCTGAAAAGGGATCATAAAATCCAGGTAACCTTCAACAATCACCGCAAAATCATTCTCGCGTATATAATCTTTGGATAAATTCAAGCCAAAAAGGTTTTTGCCTTTAACATAAACCGGAGTCTCAGGTGAATTGATATACTTAGGCAGGGTTTTATCCATAACCCTGGCTCCAAAACCAATCACCCGGCTGCGGATATCAAAAATAGGAAAAATAACCCGGTTACGAAAACGGTCGTAATAGCCACCCGTATCTTTGGGCAAAATTAACCCGGCTTTTTCCATCAAGGCAAGGCTAACTCCTTTTGACCTCAAATAATTAATCAAGCCATCCCAGGAGGAAGAAGCCAAACCAAGATGAAATTGTTTAGCCGTCGCAGACTTAATCCCCCTGCTTACAAGATAATCACGGCAGGCTGCTGCACCGGAAGATGCGAGGTTATTTTCATAAAAATTCGCGGCCAACTCATTGATTTTATAAATCTGAGTACTTAGGCTTGCCGCCCTGGCTATTTCAGGCTTGTCCTGCTCCGGCAGAGTAACCCCGGCTTTTTTAGCCAGCATTTCAACTGCTTCAGGAAATTCCATCCGCTCATGGCGCATCAAAAACCGGAAAGCGTTCCCCGATTCACCGCAGCCAAAACAATGATAGATCTGCCGGTCAGGAGAAACTGTAAAAGACGGGGTCTTTTCGTGATGAAACGGGCAATTTGCTTTAAAATTACGCCCGGCTTTTTTAAGCGGGATATAACCGGAAATGACCTCAACGATATCTACCCTCGCGAGTATATCTTCCAGTAAGTTTTCGGGTATGCGCCCAGACATTATTAACCTCTTTTGATTCTGGTAAAACCGGAACAGGAAAGTACTTGGAATTTTTGTTTTGCGGATTTCTCTATATTATCCAGCAGTAAATTCAGGCCCAGGGTATCACTTGATATATGCCCTGCGATAACTACATTGAGATTAGCGTCCTTTGCTTTTTTAAGGTGTTCTTCACTTAAGTGCATAGAAACCAGGGTCCTTACCCCTGCTTTATACAACCTTACAAAAACATCCTTTGAGCCTTCAGTGCCGCCTGTCATCTCAAGCAGTATTTTACCAACAGGTCTTCCTGGGTTGCCAAGGATTATCCGGGGACCGGTATTTAATTTTTCGGCAATCCGGTATTCAGGAATATCTTTCAATAACCTAACTATATCACCAACCAGGCGCAGGGAACTATTTTTCTGCCTGAAAAGTAATTTCAGAAAATTATATACATGGTTATCGGCAGGAGTATGCAAATTAATAAAAGGCATATTTAAAAGCCTGGCAGCATCAACCGGACGGGTATGGTTTTGCGGCAAGACCCTGCGCTGTACCTCCGACATCCTGTCTTCAATTAATTTGACAGCTGTCTTATAAGTTACTCCTGCCTGCTGCAATAAATCCACCTGCAGCCGCATAACTTCATGTAAACCTACATAGGATCTGCCCTCTGGATGATGCGCGACTACCAAATCCAGCCCCTCTTTTTCACGGATACGCTCAGCAAGCAAAAGTTCGGCAACTTCAATATCTATACCGACCATTATTTTTCTTACTTCAGTATCGCCCCTGCCAAAAAGGATCCCTGAATCCGGGAAAGAAACAATCCCCTTCTTATCCCTGCGGGGGTCAACGGCTTTCCCGCAGCGCACCGCCTGCTTGTAAAAATTAATTAACTTCATTTTTTATAAGATTGTCCCTGGCTTCGCCTACAACAGAATTGAGTTTTTCCTGCGGGAAGAATTTTGAAAAAATACTGCCCCAAATCCAGTTATATGATTGAGCGGAAACATAAGAAAACCTGCTACCGATATAAGAATGTGCCACTGAATTACTAAGGTAGTGCACGCTTGAAATCATCAAGGCATAAACCAGCAAGCCTATGGTAAAATAAACCCTCAGCAAACCCAGGATAAGCCCGCCAAATTTATTTAATTCAGGAGCAGCCTCCATCTTCATAAACCGGTAAAAAGTAGAACGCAAAAGTACAAAACCAAGATATACCGCGATAACCAACAAAATAAAAACTATAAAATCTATAAACTCCAAAGGAACAGACTGATGAAGGAAACGCTGCTGAAAGCTATCGGAAAAGGCGGTATAATAGTGGGAAGCGATATAAATTGAAGATAGCACGCCTAAAAGTTTAAAAAACTCTACGGCTATTCCGGTTTTAGCAGCAATGTAACATATTCTAATGGCTAGAATTACAATGACAATATCCAGGTAATTCATTTGCTGCAAAACGCGCAATCCCATTATATCCTCCTATTATTAAATATCTGAAAGTATAACATATATTAAGGCGGCTTGTCAAGGAAGGGGCCTGAAATTACCTCTTGAACCAGGATATAGTCTTTTCAAGCCCATCCTGAAGGCAAACAGAAGGCTGCCAGAAAAGCATTTTCTTAGCCCTGGTAATATCCGGCTGGCGCTGACGGGGGTCATCAACAGGCAATGGTTTATAAACAACCCTGCTTTTGGATTTAGTTAATTTTAAAACCAGTTTTGCTAACTGCAAAATAGTAAACTCATTAGGATTCCCTAAATTTACCGGCTGGTTGATTTTTGAAAGCATTAACCGCAGCAAGCCTTCAACCAAATCATCAATATAGCAAAAACTTCGCGTCTGCTGCCCTTTTCCGTAAACAGTTAAGGGCCGATTTTTGAGGGCTGAGAAAATAAAATTGGGTACTACCCTTCCGTCATTATGGCGCATCCTGGGGCCATAAGTATTAAAAATGCGCACAATCTTTGTATCAAGCTTATGCACGCGGCAATAGGCCATAGTAAGGGCCTCAGCAAAACGCTTTGACTCATCATAGCAGCCCCGGACACCTATCGGATTAACATGGCCCCAATAGCTTTCATCCTGAGGATGGACCAGCGGGTCGCCATAAACTTCTGAGGTAGAGAACAAAAGAAATACCGCTTTTTTCTTTTTTGCCAGCCCTAAGGCATTATGCGTGCCAAGCGAACCAACCTTTAAAGTTTGTATGGGAAAATCAAGATAATCCTTGGGAGAGGCCAGGGATGCGCAATGCAAAACATAATCTATTCTTCCCGGGCAATCAATATAATTTGAAACATTGTATTTAATAAAACAAAAATCTTTCTGCTTAAATAAACTTTTAATATTTTCAGGAGAGCCGGTAACAAAATTATCCATGCAGACTACGGAATAACCATTAAAAAGCAGTTTTTCGCACATATGCGAACCTATAAAACCCGCCCCTCCGGTAATCAAGACTGTCTTTTTACGCATGGCCTTTCCAATAATCCACTGTAATTTTTAACCCCTCTGCAAAATCAACAACCGGCCTGAATTTAATAACCCTGGCAGCTGCGCTTATATCCGCTAAAGTCCTAAAAACATCCCCTGCCCGCTTGGCAAATAACAAGGGCGAAATATCCTTCCCTAAAATTTTATTTAATATCTTAACTAAATCCAATATAGCGGTATCCTTGCCTCCGGCAACATTAAAAACGCCATAACTTAAATTTTTAGCCTTTGCCGCTAAAAGATTAGCTTCTACTACATTTTTCACAAAGGTAAAATCGCGCGACTGCCTGCCATTGCCGAAAATCGGGGGCTTCTGATTATTGATAAGGCAGGTAATAAACTTCGGGATTACTACCGCGTATTCATCATCCAAAGCCTGGCGCGGCCCAAAAACATTAAAATAACGCAAGGCAACCGTAGGCAGACCGAAATGCAGGCTGAATATCCTGCAGTAATATTCCCCTGTCAGCTTACTCAGTGCATACGGCGAGATTGGCCCGGGGGTAAAACTTTCTTTTTCAGGAAAGTTCTTCACCTCTCCGTAAACCGAGCTTGATGAGGCAAAAACAAAACGCCTGATTTTATTATTTCTGGCTGCCTCAAGCATATTTAACGTACCATTGATATTAACCCGGTTATACTCAAGCGGGTTTTTCATTGATTTGGGAACGCTTCTTAAGGCTGCCTGATGCAAAACAAAATCCACTCCCCGGGTTGCCTTTAAGCATATATCCGGGGAACAAATATCCCCTTTGATTAAATCAATTTTAGTTTTCAAGCCGCCCAAGTTGGAAATCTTGCCGCTTGAGAAATTATCCAAAACACGCACGTACTGCTTTCTCTTAACCAACTCTTCTACAATGTGCGAACCTATAAAACCCGCCCCTCCGGTTACCAGATACCTGCTCATAAGCGCTCCACCTTATCTTTATATTGACCTTTAAAAACATTCCTGGAATCAAATATCAATTTGGAGTTTTTTAATAATTTCACATAGTCCACCCCCGTATGATCGGTGGCTATCAAAACACAATCAAAATCCCTGATTTTTTTATCACTCAAGGCCGCTGATTTTAAATTAATATCTTTCAACTTCAGGAAAGGAATAAGCGGGTCTGAATAACTGACTCTTGCGCCATGCCTGTTCAGGCTGCTGATCACATCAATGCTCGGGGATTTACGCAAATCCTTTACATCCTTTTTATAGGTAACTCCAATGACCAGTATTTTTGAGCCCCTTATCTTTTTATTCCGGCGGACTAGCGAGCCCTCAATCCTTTTTACGATATATTCAGGCATATAGCTTATTACATTTGAAGCAAGGCTGATAAAACGAGAATGAAAACCAAAGCTTTTGGCTTTCCAATGCAGGTAGAGCGGGTCTTTCGGTATGCAATGCCCTCCTACTCCCGGGCCGGGATAAAAAGGCATAAAACCAAAAGGTTTTGTACTGGCAGCCTGGATTACCTCCCAAATATCAATATTCATTTTGTGGGCCATCATTGACAGCTCGTCAATTAAACCGATATTAATCAGGCGGTAAGTATTTTCCAGGAGCTTTACTGTCTCGGCGCAGCGGCTGCTGCTTACAGGAACAACTTTCTTAATGATAATTCCGTAAACTAACGCCGCCATACGGGTTGCCGCCTGGTTAATCCCTCCCACAACCTTGGGTATTTTATGCACGGGGAATTTCCTGTTACCCGGGTCAATTCTTTCAGGAGAAAAACAAAGGTAGAAATCTTTCCCGTGCTCAAAACCCATTGATTCAAAAATAGGCAGGATCTCCTCTTCCGTAGTCCCGGGATAAGTAGTGCTTTCCAGGATTATAAGCGCCCTTTTTTTTATATGCAAGGCTGCCGCTTTTACCGCATTCTTAATAAAGGATATATCCGGCAGGTTCTTGCCCTTTAAAGGGGTGGGAACGCAAACTAAAACCGCATCCGCATCTTTAATATCCGAGAAATCCGGGCTTGCCTTAAAAAAACCACTGCTTAAGCTTTTGATTAACTCTTGATTACTGATATCGCTGATATAAGAAACCTTGTTCAGGATAGAGTTAAGCCGATCGCGGTCAATTTCAATACCGGTTACTGAAACTCGCCTTTTAACAAATTCTAAAGCCAGAGGGAATCCTACATAGCCCAGGCCAACAACAGCAATTTTTAATTTTCCCTTTTTTATTTTATTGCTCAACTCAAAGATAGCTTTATTCATTTCCCCTGCCCACTCCGATATAAGTAAACCCCTTCTGTTTAAGCAGCTTGGGGTCATATATATTTCTTGCGTCCACAATCAATGGACGCTTAAGCAGCCTCTTTAGCCTGGAAAAGTCCATCTCCTTAAATTCATTCCATTCGGTAGCCACAATAAGGCAATCAGCGGAGCCGGCGGCATGATAAATGTCTTTGCAAAAAACAACATCTTTTAGGAATTCTTTTGCTTTACCCATTGCCTTAGGGTCATATACCTTAACCCTGGCGCCTTCCTGGACCAAAGAACGGATCAAATCAATGCTTGGGGCATTCCTTAAATCATCGGTATTAGGCTTAAAAGCAAGCCCCAATACCGCTATAGCTTTATCTTTTATAATCCACAGCTCGTCTTTTATTTTATCCAGTACAAATTTCCTCTGCTCTTCATTAGTGTTTCTGACTGCCTTAAGGATCTCAAAATCATAGCCTAATTTATCTGCGATATTTATAAATGCCTCCAGGTCTTTTGGAAAACAGGATCCCCCATAACCGATTCCTGCGTGCAGGAAATGGCGGCCGATACGGTTATCCAAACCCATACCCTGAGCAACTTCTTTCACATCCGCGCCTACTTTATCGCAAATACGCGAAATAGCGTTAATAAACGAAATCTTGGTAGCCAGAAAAGCATTGGAGGCATGCTTAATCAACTCGGCTGATTTTATATTAGTAACCAGGATCGGCCGGTTCAAGGGCTGGTACAGGCTGCTGATTATCTGCCTGGCCTTAGCGCTTTCTACGCCTAATATAATCCGGTCAGGATGAGTAAAATCATTTATTGCTGAACCTTCTCTTAAGAATTCCGGATTAGAAACTACATCAAACTTATGCCCTTTCTTGATATAAGTTGAAATTGTCTTCTTTACCCAGGCACAGGTCTCAACCGGGACAGTGGATTTTTCAACAATTAAACGGTACCCATCCATATTCTGAGCAATAGCCCGGGCAACGTTTTCAATCCCGGTTAAATCCGCCTCACCGTTTTCAAGCGGAGGAGTACCAACAGCGATAAAAATCACTTCACTTGACTTAACCGCGGATTTTATGCTTGAGGTAAACTTAAGCCTGTTGTTCTTAAGATTAAGCTTAATCATCTCTTCCAGGCCCGGCTCATAAATGGGGACAATTCCTTTCTTAAGGTAAGCGACCTTCTTAACATCATTATCAGCGCAAACAACTTTGTTTCCTAGCTCAGCAAAACAAGCGCCGGTAACCAAACCTACGTAACCAGAACCGATTATTGATATATTCATTTATCCACCTCTATGTATTTTTTAAGGATTTTACTGCGCGCCGGACTTCTCTTCGCTCACCGACTGGTCAAACCCGAATTCATTTTCCGGAAAAGCCTTGAGCCTGAAGGTAAAAAATATGGTAGTCCCTGTATCTTCTTTTTTATTCAAGGTAAAATCAAGCTCCCAACAGTGCAGGTCACGAGTAAAGGTATACTCTTGCTCCTGAGATCCGCGTTCAAGAATGACCGCGCCGGTTGTAGCATCATTTATCTGTTTAAAGTTATACCGTTGATACATCTTGAATCTCCACTTGGGGTTTAAGCGCCAGTCAAAACCAAGGGTAACTTCATTCTTGCCTTTTCTTTCATAGCGCTGGCCAATACTGAAAGATCGGCCTTTAGCCATATCAAAAGTCATGCTATAGCTGGCTAATGAGAATTTATTGTAATTGACGTTCGTATGATCTGAATGCTCAAAAGTTACATCAGATTCAAAACGCATCCAGGAATACGGCAATATCTTAAGTTTAAAAAGAATGTCTGAAAAATTATCTTTCAGGTTTTCTCCTTCGCGGGGGTTAAGTATCGCGTTATCCCCTGTTTTTGGATCAAGCACGTAATCTGTAGTTATCAAAAAATCCACTAAATCCACGCTTGAACCATTGCGTTTTGTTTGTAATTTATTGGATAAGCTCAAAGTAGCGGTGTTTCCGCGGTGTATTTCATCAACGCTATCAATCTGTTTTATATTACTGATCGGAATAGTCGGCACATGCGTATACAGATACCCTATGCTGGGGGTAATAATATGGCGCAAATCATTTATATCTAATTTAAGAAAATTGGTTTTGGCATTATAAATACGGTAAAATTTAGTGCTCAAATCCGCTCCGCTGTAAAAAACAGTCCTGACTATCCCATGCTGGCCGTTTTCCCCTTTATCATACATAGTCTGACGGCTGGAAAGATATGGTCTAAATTGAATAAAACTGATCTTAGTAGGATAAGAAAGTGTATTTTGAGTATCAAGCCTGCTTACCGCTTCGTCATCAGCAGTAACTGGGGCAGTAGTAGCCTTTTTATTATAAGAACCCACTTGGGTTGAATCCTCAAAATAAAACCGGCTATCACCTAATTGCAAACTCGGCAGGTTATAGTTTATCTCCGGCATTTTATCCAACTGGTCAAACCAGTGGTTAGTCCTCTTCTGTAAGAGGATATCCAGGCTGGAGTAATCAAAAGCATGGTGAAAAAGTGCGTAACTTAAGGGCTCGGAATCTTTTTCGTATTCGCGGAAGAAATAATCCTTGAGGATGTTCCGCTCTAAATCATATTTTCTTCTTTCATCGGTAATCTTGTAAAATTCCGCGGTAAAATTAGTCCGCTCATCAATATCCCACTTATGCCGCCAGCGCAGGAAATAACGCTGGAATTCAGTAGGCGCATCAGTAGGCATATTATCCGGCTTCTCATCCGTATAGTAAAATTTAAAATCGCCCTTACCAACCAATGTCTTGAAATAATTCAGCTCAAAACCCTCGCCCCAGCCTAATTTACTGCGGTAATCAAGAAAAACCCTGGCATTCAGCTTCTCCGTAAGATTATAGCGCCACGCGCTTAAAAGATACGGACCCCAGTCTTTACGCTTGCCTGGCTCAACCTGGACATGCATAATCGGCTCTTTCATTGAGTAGTTGAACTGCGGCAGGTAGAGAAGCGGCACCGCGCCCAGATAAAGGGTAGTTTGTTTAGACTGAACTTTGTCCCCGGGAATCATTCTTATTTTCTTTGAGGCTAAGCGGTAATGCGGATGATCCATACTGCAGGTGGTAAAATAACCGCCCTTGGATACAAACTCGCTGTCGCTTACCTTCTCAACTTTCCTGGATTTACCGAAATAGGGATTGGCGCGAAAATCAGCGTTATAAATTACACCGGTCTTATTCGCAAAATCATAAACTATTCTTTCTCCGGTAACCACGCCTTTTTCATCCTCAAGCCGGGCATTACCTTCTGCCAGGCCTTCTTTTGAGAGCATATTTACCTTCAGCTTATTACAGGTTAATTTTGAGCCTTTATAAATAACCTCAATATTACCGGTAGCAATAACTTCTTTATTATCAGCGGAATACTCCACATTATCCCCATTAATAATTATAGGGGATTCCTTGCTGTCGGCAGCATATGACAAATTAAGGCAAACAGCAGAAAGAAGCAGCAGTCCGGCAGTAAAAAGGAATATTTTATTGAAATTTGGAAGCCTATTTAACATTATTTACTTGAGGGATTTTTTTATAATCTTCCAGGAACCGGCTTATGCCGATATCCGTCAAAGGATGTTTAATTAACTGCTCTATCACTGAAAAAGGTATTGTGGCGATATCCGCCCCGATTAAAGCGGCATTAACCACGTGCATCGGGTTGCGCACAGAGGCAACGATAATCTGGGTTTTAAATCCGTAATTTTCATAAATCTTTTTTATATCCCTTATCAGGTTAATCCCCTCCTGGGCAATATCATCAAGCCTACCGATAAAAGGCGAAATATAAGTTGCCCCGGCCTTAGCTGCCAGTAATGCCTGGGTTGGCGAGAAACAAAGCGTAACATTAGTCTTAATTCCTTCGCCGGATAAAATCTTTACCGCCTTTAATCCTTCTTTTGTTAACGGAACTTTAACTACGATATTTCCGGCGAGTTTAACCAATTCCCGAGCCTCGCTGATCATCCCCAAAGACTCAAGGCTGATTACCTCCGCGCTAACCGGACCGCTGACCAGCGCGCAAATTTCTCTTAATACCTGTTCCGGATTACGCGCCTCCCTGGCCATAAGCGTAGGGTTAGTGGTTACTCCGTCAATAAGCCCAAGGCTGGAAGCCTCTTTTATCTCTTTAACATTTGCCGTATCAATAAAAATTTTCATCTGTTTAACCTCTCCTTGACTAAATATCCCGCGCCGATTATGCCGGCATCACTGCCTAATTTAGCTTTAAATATTCTTACTCTCTTTGCCTGCACGCTCATCGCGCGCGAAAGAACAGTCTGTTTAACGCTTTCAAATAATGCCTTGCCGGCGCCTGAAACGCCTCCGCCGATTACAATTACATCCAGATTAAGCAGGTTTACGATCCCGCTTAAAGCCAGCCCCAATTTTTTACCAACCTCACCCCAAAATGCTATCGCCTTGCTATTGCCTTCGCTTGCCAAAGAACTTACTTCTTCAAGGGTAATTTTAGGGCCGAACAATTTATGGGCATCCCTGATGATCCTGCTGTTGCCTACATACGCTTCAAGGCAGGCCTGTGAACCGCATCCGCAAACAGGGCCATATTCATTAAGGGGAATATGGCCTATTTCTCCCGCTGAATTATCAAACCCGCGGTAAAGTTGATTGTTGATAACTAATCCTCCGCCCACACCCGTACCCAGGGTCAAGCATAAAGCATTGCTGTAGCCCTTTGCCGAGCCAGCCCTATGTTCCGCTATGGTCATTAATTTAGCGTCATTATCAATAAAAACCGGAAGTTTAGTTTTCTGCTCCAGGATCTTTTTTAACCCTACTTCTCTCCATCCCGGGATATTCGGCAAAAAATGCACTACCCCTTTAAGGGCGTCAACAGGCCCGGGTAAACCAATGCCTACGCCTAATATAGAATCTCTGGAAATGTCTTGCTTTAAAATAAAACTGTTTATGGAATCGGCTATGCCCGTAATAAGCTTATGTTTATTATTAAAACTTTTTGTAATAAATAGGCTTTTGGCTTTAATCTTTAAAGCGCTATCAAGTAAAGCGCACTTCAAATTGGTCCCGCCTAAATCTATAGCAATAATGAAACGTTTAACCATGGGTGGTATTCTATATTAAAAACCAGGATTTTTCAAGGGATAAGTCGCTTATTTAGGCAGGGCAGAAACAAACCTTATTCTTTCCGGTTTCCTTTGCCAGGTACAAAGCCTGATCCGCCATTTCAATCAAATCCCGCATATGATCGGTATTATCCGGGAAGGTTGAAACACCTATGCTTACAGTCACCCTTAATTCTTCATCATAAGCCTTGATTACCGAAGCCTCAATAGCCTGGCGGATACGTTCCGCGGCAAAAGAGGCCTGCTCCTTATCGGTTTCAGCTAAGACTATAGCTAATTCTTCGCCGCCATAACGGCCGATAAAATCAATCTGCCTGACCATATCGCCTATGGTCTTGGAAACCTGGCGTAATATTGCATCTCCCACTAAATGGCCATAACGGTCATTGAATTGCTTAAAATTATCCAGGTCAATCATAAGAAAACAAAGGTGCAATTTATTTTTTCTGGAACGCTTGAGCTCTTCGCTGAAACGCTCAAGAAAATACCTGCGGCAATAAACCTGGGTAAGTGCATCCGTGATAGCCATCTCCTGGACCTTCTGGTAGAGGTGCGCCCTCCTGAGCCCGATCAAAAGCTGCTGCACAAGGATGCCGAATTTTTCCTTATCAGTATCTGAAATCCCGTCTACCGCCAGGTACCCTGCGGCCTGGTTTTCCTCGGTATTTAACGGAAGCACCGTATAATCTTTATATCTGCTTAAGCCAGTGCTATCCTTAATGTACTGGCACTCTTTAAAACTGATATGTTTCCTTAAATTGTTATGGAATATAGCGAAAATCTTCTCTTCATCAAGCCCTTTGCAGATATCTTTGGTCAATTCATAAAGCCCCAGCGTCTCTACAAAAATATTATTAAGCCGCGTATTATCGGAATCTAAGGCCTGCTTGCCTTCTTTCAAGCTATTAAGCTCATTAAGCAAAGCGGCGCTTTCAGCCTGCCTGCGGCTGAGGCGGGAAGAAAAAATATCATATAAAATAATAGACCAACTGATTGTTAAAATTAAGAAAAGTATTAAATAGAACATACCCGGTTTCTTCCTTTTCGCTTAGCGTCATACATGGCTTTATCTGCCTTTTGGATTAACTCATCATCGTCTTTTGTGTCAAGCGGCAGGCAAGCCATCCCTATGGAAACAGTAACCGACGTGCTTTGACGGCGCAAAAGAACCTTTTCCTTTTCAATACCCTGGCGCAGTTCCTCCGCGACTTCAAGCGCCCTCTTCTTATCTATCTCCGGAAGCATTACCAAAAACTCCTCTCCGCCAAAGCGGCATAATAAAGGATTTAGCAGGCTTAAAGTCTCCTTTAATAAAGAGCTTACTTTTTTTAAAACAATGTCTCCGGCGGTGTGGCCGAATTTATCGTTATATTGTTTAAAGAAATCAATATCAATCATCATTAAAGACAAGCGCTGGTCAAGGCGCTGGCAGCGTTTGGCCTCATCCTTTAACCTGCCGATAAAATACTGCTTAGTATAAAGCCCAGTCAAATCATCATGGATAGCCAGGTCTTGTGTCTTCTGAAAAAGCAGGCTGTTTTCCAGGGCTACCGCGCCCAGCCCTGAGACCAGGGAAAGGAAACGTAAATCATCCTGGTTAAAAGAACCCCTTTTATCGCTCTCCAGGCGCAAAAGCCCAAGCAAAGAATGATGACTGATTAAAGGAGAGCTGATTAATGATAAAACCGGCCGCATCTCCTGGCTGCGCACAGCATCCAGATCAAAACGGAAATCATTCTTTAAATCTTCTATGATAAGTTCGCGGGAATGCCTTAATACCCAGTAGTCAAAGATATCCCCTTCTTTAGACAAGATGACCATCTGGCGGTCTTCTTTAATAGAATGGATAAGGTTTAATCTTTGGGTATGGCTGTCCAAAAGGTAGAAAAGCGCTGTTCCGCAAGAATTGGAAATCAAAGAATAGACTGTAGAGCTTAAAACATTAACCACAACATCCAGCCTTAAGGACCGGTTTAATTCCTCAATAACTTTTTTTAAATTATCATAACGGGTAATCCTGAATTTAAGCGCAGAACCAAATTCCCTGGCCTTAACATTCTCTGAATTGATGATATTAATCTGCTCTTTAATATTCTCAACCTGGGATTCAACAAGCGAATTCTTATCGGAGAAAAACCTCAGCAGGTAAAAAAGGATGGAGATGTTGGCAAGTATAAAGAAAACAAAAATAACCAAGTTAACTCTTTGATGAAAAACAAACAGGTTAACGGATAAAGCAATAAAAGCGGCGAGCGATAAAAATAGACTTATCTTCTTCCGAGAGATTTTTTGCAGCATAAAAGCCTTCTAACTAAGCCAGGGCCTTAAAACCTTAAACGATAGTCTCTTCGGTGTTTTTATCGAAGAAGTGAACCTTGCTCATATCAAAGACTACGTCCATCTCCTGGTTTACCTTCGGCCGGTCGTGCGCGCCGACACGGGCAATAAAGGTATGCCTGCCCGTATTTAGATAAAGATAGACCTCTGAGCCCATTGGTTCAAATACTTCACAGTTTACCCTGACTATATTCTCCGGAGGGGCCTCGGAAACAAATAATTTATCATAAACATCTTCGGAACGGATCCCGAAAAGCACTTCGCTGCCGACATAACTGGCCATTTTCTTATACATATCCTCAACCAGCTTAACCTGTATTTTACCTTCGTCAAAATACAGCCTTCCTTCTTTCTTGATAATCCTGCCCTGCATAATATTCATCGGAGGGCTGCCTATGAAACTGGCCACAAATTTATTCTTTGGATGGTCATAAACATCAATCGGATCGTCCAGCTGGTTCAATACCCCATCCTTCATCACCGCGATACGATCGCCCATAGTCATGGCTTCAACCTGATCATGAGTAACATATATAATCGTGGTTTGCAGCCTGATATGTAATTTATGGATTTCAGTACGCATTTGCACACGCATCTTGGCGTCAAGGTTGCTCAATGGCTCATCAAACAAGAAAACCATAGGCTTGCGCACAATCGCCCTTCCTACTGCTACACGCTGGCGCTCGCCACCGGATAGCTCGCGCGGCTTGCGATTCAGAAGCCGCTTGATCCCTAAAATATCCGCAGCCTCGCTGACCCTTTGAATAATCTCTTGCTTGGGAATATGCCTGAGCCGCAGCCCAAAAGACATATTCTCAAAAACAGTCATATGCGGGTAAAGCGCGTAATTCTGAAAAACCATAGCAATATCCCGGTCTTTTGCCGGAACGTCATTAACCCGCTTATTGCCTATATAGACATCCCCGGAACTTATCTCCTCAAGCCCGGCAATCATCCTTAAAGTAGTAGATTTCCCGCAACCTGACGGGCCAACCAGGACCATAAATTCTTTATTCTCAATACCCAGGTTAATATTATTCACCGCCATTACATTACCTGGAAAAACTTTGCAAACATTCTTTAAACTTACCTGGGCCATTTAACTAATCTCCTTATGTTTTTATCCAGTGAAATCCTTTTAAAACCTTAATTATTATACAGATTTAAGCGAAATAATCAAGCAGTTGACTAAGATTATTTTTCATATTCTTGCGGTGCACAATCATATCAATAAGCCCATGGTCTAATAAAAACTCCGAACGCTGGAAACCAATGGGCAATTTCTGCCTAATGGTCTGTTCAATTACCCGCGGGCCGGTAAAACCGATCAAGGCGTTTGGTTCAGCTATAATTATATCTCCTACCCCGGCGAATGAGGCCATAATCCCGGCCATAGTCGGGTTAGTAAGCACAGAAACATAGAGCAACCTTGCTTTACGGTGGTATGCTAAAGCTGCGCAGGTTTTAGCCATCTGCATCAGGCTGTACATCCCTTCATACATACGCGCCCCGCCTCCTGAACCAGAAACAATAATAATAGGCAGTTTGTTCTTAGTGGCAAATTCAATGGCCCGGGTGATTTTTTCGCCTACTACAGAACCCATAGACCCCATAATAAAACGGGAATCGGTTACGGCGATAACCGCGCTCTTTGCGTTAATTTTGCCCTCTCCGGAAATGACCGCATCTTTAAGCCCGGTTAAATCCTGATCCTGTTTTAGTTTTTCTTTGTAAGTCTTTGGCCCTTTAAAATCAAGCGGGTCGATAGAAAGCATATCTTTATCAAATTCGGAAAATGTATCTTTATCAAATAAGGTGCTTATCCTTTCATAAGCAGTCAGGCTAAAATGATAGTTGCATTTCGGGCAAACCTTGAGGTTTTCTTCTAAGGTTTTATTATAAAGGGTTTCCAGGCATCCTTCGCACTTCGTCCATAGGCCATCCGGCATCTCTTTCTTTTTTACCCGCACTATAGTGTATTTTGGTTTACCGAATAAGGCCATATAGTTTAGTAAGCGTTACCCCTTACCCTCTTCTAGTTTATTCACAACTAACCCTGAAAGCACTTTAGGATAAAAATAAGTGGACTTCGGAGGCATCTTGTTGCCGCCTAAGGCAACATTAATAATCTGTCCAATCTTAACCGGATTCAGGAAAAAAGCAATCTTCAGAGAGTCGCCATCCACCTCATTGATAAACTCTTCAGAATCAGGATTATACCTTACGCTGGGCAGGTTATTTAAATCAAAATTTAAAATATTCTTTAATACAAGGAAATTAAGGATAGCCACATCCAGCGTCCTGTACTCTTTAGGCTTATCGGCGATTAATTTATCCAGGATTTTTATATTTTTTAGGCGTAAAAGAAAATATTTCTTATCTTTATATACCCCTAAAAGGTGCTCGGTGCAACCCGCTTTCTCCATAAGAAAAAAGAACCTGACCTTATCTTTAACCTGGTCTACATCAAAGTATTCTTTGGCCCTTAAGATAAAATCCTGCAAATCTAACTGATTATCTAGCGTAAATAAACGATGGATAGGGGAAATAGACAGTCCGCGGGGATCCGTATTGGTAAAATATGACAGGTAGTAATTAAAATCTTCCTCTCCCGTAAACTGCGCTCCCAATTTTTCGCGCATAAGATCACGGTAAGCGCAGGCAACCTCATAGCGATGATGTCCGTCGGCGATAAACATATTCTCATTATCCATACTATCTTCAACCATCTTCAGGAGCAGCGGGTCATCCAGCCGCCACAATTTATGCAAAGTTTTTTCGTCATCAACAACTTCAATAAAAGCCTCTTTAGAACAAATATACTTTTGGAATATACGCTGGATAATCCGTTTCTTATCCAGGAAAATAACAAAAATAGGGCTTAGGTTTGCTTTTACCTGTTTAAGCAGCTTAAAACGGTCTTCCTTAGCCTCCATATGCGTATTTTCATGCCCAAAGACAGCAGAGCTATTTTCGTCTCCTAGCCTGAGCAGGGAAATAAACCCCAGGCGGGTTTTCTTCTCCCCCCGGATAATATACTGCTGGCTGTAAAAATAAATGGCTGGCCGCTCATCCTGGATAAGTATTTTCTCCTTAAGCCAATCGCGGAATATGGCTGCGGAACGGCGGTATTTATCGTCACCGGCCGCGTCCTTAGGAAGATCCATATGGATGAAGTTATACTCACTGCGTTCATGGTAAGTTTGCTGAGCAGACGGGGATATTACATCATACGGAGGGCAGACAACCTGATTAAAATCTTTGATCTTCTCCGGATTATAAACTACCGCTTTAAAAGGTTTTATCTTGGTCATTAAATATAGGATAGCAAAATGAGTAACTTAATTACGTAGAAATAATTTTACCACATATAATAATAAAAACAATAATTTTAAAGGTTTTTATACAGATCAGTGGCCGGAGCAACCAGAACAACCCTGTTGAGCTTTAGGGCATGTTTTCTTGTAATCTGTGGCATAAAAACCAGGGCCCTTAAAAATAAAACCTCCCGCGCTGCTGATTAACTTCTTGACCTTTTTTGAACATTTAGGGCATTTAGTTATCGGCTTGGCTTTTATGCTCTGCAAAACTTCAAATTTATGTTTACAGGACAGGCATTCATACTCATATGTAGGCATATCTTCCCTCTTTTATCTAAATGTTTTCTTAAACTTGTCGGTAAAACTCTCCCTACTCCTAAGATCCTCTCCGTTCAGACTGGCAAACTCCTCAATTAGCTGCCTCTGCCGGCTTGACAGCTTTACCGGAATTTCTATATCCACCCTCACCAGTTCATCTCCTATATCATGGGAATGCAAATCCGGCAGCCCTTTTCCTTTAAGCCGAAAGGTTTTGCCGCATTGAGTACCCGGAGGTATCTTCATAGTCAGCCTTCCCTCTAGGGCAGGCACATCTACTTCTCCGCCTAAAACAGCCTTGGCCATACTTATACTAACCGATGTTCCGATATCATTATGATGCCTTTCAAAAATACTATGCGGCCTTACTTCAATAACAACATAGAGGTCTCCGCGGCTGTTTACGCCGGCTTCCCCTTCTTGGCGCACGCGTAACTGAGAACCGGTATCCACTCCTGCGGGAATCTTAACTTTAATCTTTTTAGTGACTTTAACCCTGCCTTCTCCCCGGCAATCCGGGCAAGCAGACTGAATAACTGAACCTTCCCCTCCGCAACGGGAACAAGTCTGGGCCAATTGAAAAAAACCGTTTGAAACAACTGTCCTGCCTGAACCTTTGCATTGAGGACAAGTATTTCTTTTTGTCCCTGCCTTCGCCCCGCTGCCGCCACAACTGGCGCAGGTTTCATAACGCGGAACAGTAATTATCTTTTCAACTCCCTGGGCAGCTTCCTCAAGCGAGATATCCATCGCAATTTGCAGGTCCCTGCCGCGGCGCCTGGCAGACTGGCCTCTTGTTTGCCTGCCGCCGCCAATATCAAATCCCAAATCTCCAAATATCTCCTCAAATATACTGCCCCCGGAGCTGAATCCTCCCCCCATATCCCTAAAAATACTGCTAAAATCAGCACCTTTAAAGATATCCTCCTGGGCATACTTCTGATCAATACCGGAATGCCCATATTTATCATAAAGGTCCCGCTTGGCGGAATCTGAAAGTACGGCATAAGCTTCGGAAACTTCTTTAAATTTCTCCTCGGCTTCTTTTTTTTGTTCCGCGGGCACACGGTCAGGGTGAAATTTAAGGGCCATCTCACGGTAAGACTTTCTTACATCTTCCGCGGAAGCGCTCTTAGCAACCCCAAGAATCTCGTAATAATCACGTTTAGTAGACATATTTATTTTAAAAATCCGGGGACGGTTCTATTTATCCTTGGTTAACTTTGGAATAAATAGAACCGTCCCCTAATTTTCCTAATTTTATTTCTTATCGTCCTCTTCCTTATATTCAGCGTCAATAATATCCTCAGCGCCTGGTTGAGCAGGAGATTCCTGTTGAGCTTGGGCCTGTTCCTGCTGCGCGCCGGCATCAGAAGATTGTTTAGCGCCTGCCTGCTGTTTAGCAGCAGCCTGTTTGTAAATCTCCTCAGCAAGTTTATGGGAAACCTTGGTCAACTCATCCATACCTTTCTTAACCCGTTCAATATTTTTGTCTTTTATCGCGCCTTTTAAATCATTGGTTTTAGCCTCAATATCCGCTCGTTCAGCCTGGCTCACCTTATCCCCATAATCCTTAAGGGATTTTTCAGTAGCATATATAAGGTTATCCGCCTGGTTTATTGTCTCAACCTCTTCTTTTTTCTTAGAATCATCAGCCGCATATTTTTCGGCATCACGGACCATTTTATCGATCTCTTCTTTAGAGAGCTTCTTAGGCGCGGTGATTTTTATAGACTGTTCTTTTCCCGTACCCAAGTCTTTAGCTGAAACGTGCACGATACCATTAGCATCAATATCAAAAGCAACTTCTACTTGCGGCACGCCTCGCGGAGCCGCAGGTATACCTACCAGATCAAACCTGCCCAGCTCAACATTGCCTTCGGCATCGGCAATCGAGCGCTCCCCCTGGATAACCCTGATAGTTACTGCTGTCTGATTATCCGCGGCAGTAGAAAATACTTGGGACTTGCGCGTAGGGATCGTGGTATTTCTCTCGATCAACTTAGTATTCACTCCGCCTAAAGTTTCAATACCTAATGACAGAGGCGTGACATCAAGCAACAAAACATCTTTAACTTCACCTTTGATAATTGCCGCCTGTACCGCCGCGCCTAAAGCCACGCATTCCATTGGATCAACCCCGCGTTCTATTTTTCTTCCCGTATAATCTTCAACAAACTTCTGTACAATAGGCATACGCGTAGGGCCGCCAACCATAATAATCTTATCAACACCTTTGTCGGCAAAACTAATCCCTTCTTTTTCAAAGGCATCCTTGGCATCCTTTAAAGCATGTTCCAAAGGCCCGCGGCAGCGCTCAATAATCGGACCAACCAACTCTTCAAGTTTAGCCCGGTTAATAGACATAGTTAAGTGCTTGGGGCCGGTAGAATCAGCAGTAATAAAAGGAAGGTTAATATCCGTAGTAAGCGTGCTGGATAACTCAACCTTGGCTTTTTCCGCGGCTTCACGCAACCTCTGCATAGCCATCTTATCGCCTTTCAAATCAATCCCTGTATCGCGCTTAAACTCCTTGGCAATATAATCAATCAGGGCATTATCCATATCTGTACCGCCCAGTTGTGTATCTCCGCTGGTTGCCATAACCTTAAAACCACCCTCTTTCCACATCTCCATAATCGTAACATCAAGCGTCCCGCCGCCTAAATCAAAAACCAGGATCTTTAATTCCTTGCCGGCTTTCTCCAAACCATAAGCCAGACAAGCAGCAGTAGGCTCATTAATAATTCTTAGTACCTTTAATCCCGCGATTTCTCCGGCATCCTTAGTAGCCGTCCTCTGGTTATCATCAAAATACGCAGGACAGGTAATTACAACCTCCTCCACCTTATCCCCAAGATACGCTTCCGCGTCCTGTTTAACTTTTTGCAGGATAAAAGAAGATATCTGTTGCGGGGTGTAATCCTTTCCGTAAACCTTAAATTTATAGTCTGTACCCATCTTACGTTTAGCAGCCTGGATTGTTCCTTCCGCGTTTATCGCTGCCTGGCGCCTTGCCGGCTCACCCACCAGCCGCTGGCCGTCCTTGGTAAAAGCAACAAAAGAAGGAAACGCCTTTCCTGAAGCAACACCAGCTCCTTCAGCCGAAGGAATAATTACCGGCCTGCCACCTTCCATAACCGCAGCTGCTGAATTTGATGTACCCAAATCAATACCGATTACTTTTGCCATAGTTAACCTCCTATTTTTTAGAAACCTTTACCTTAGCGGTCCTAATTACCCGCTCATACATTAAGTATCCTTTTTGTAAAACTTCAACAATGGTATTCTCCGGTAAATCTTTATTTTCCACCTGCATAAGCGCTTCATGGCAGTGGGGGTCAAAAATCTTTCCCTCACATTCTACGGGTTTTACGCCATGGGCTTTAAGCAACTCATAAAGGTGCGCCAGAATCATCTCAACACCTTTTAAAAAAGCATCGAGCTCCTCATGTTTTTCTTCAGCCAGGCTGATTACCCGCTCCAAGTCATCCAAGACATTCAACAACTCCAAAATCATTCCCTCATTGGCATATTTAAGAAAATCCTGTTTCTCACGGTCAAGCCTTTTACGCATATTCTCAAAATCCGCCTGGGTTCGCAAAAGCTTATCCTGGGCATCCTGAAAATCCTGGGCAGCAGCCTTAAGCTGATTATATTCAGATTCCTTAAGCTCAACCAGGCCCGGCTCTTTAACACCCTTATTATCTTTATGGTTATTTTTTACATCATTCATTTTTAAATTGTGCTAAGCACATCCGTTAAAACATTAGAGATATACTCTAAAGCAGGGATAATATGCCCGTATTCCATGCGCATCGGCCCTAATACTGCCAACCTTCCGGAAGGCTGATTCTTTAATTTATAAGTAGTGACGATAAGGGAACAATTCTCCATTTCAGGGCACCCTAATTCACTCCCAATATAAATCTTAACCTTCCCGGGAAAATCACGGTTTACAATATTCAACAGCCGGCTTTTATCTTCCATCAACCTGACTAACAGCCTGATCTTATCTACATCCCTGAATTCCGGCTGGTCTAATATGCGGCTGATGCCTTTATAGAATATCTTATCCTGCTGCTCAAGAAACGAAACAATTCCCGCGTAATGCGTAATCTCGGAAATCACCTCAGAGGTATTTTCCAGGGCATCATCCAGGCGGCGGATCTTTTTTTTACACTCTTTAAGAATCCGCTTCTTCTCGTCATCAAGCAAGTCAATCTGCTGAATCAGGAAATCCACATAATAGCGGTATCCTTTATCAGTAGGAATCCTGCCTCCGGAAGTATAAGGATGCTTAAGGTAGCCGGATTCATCTAGTTCAGAAAATATATTTCTTATAGTAGCTGAACTTAAATCAAACTCATCGGCAATATCTTCGGAGGCAACAGGAACAGCATCCTTAATATAGCGGTTGATCGCCGAGTTTAAAATTGACTTTCTGCGAGAACCATAATCAACACTACGCACCTTTTGCCTCCACTTGCGGCTTTTAAAGCTTCTATAACTAAGCCGTAATTTTAACACATTTTGCTGCTTTGTCAATAAAATTAGCACTTAAATCAGTAGAGTGCTAATCTTTTGGCAAAAAAAATTCATCCCTCCTTTTCCAGTATAATTTTTACCCCATGGATATTCACGCGTTTTTTCTCCATCAGGTAATGCACATACTCCAGCCTCTTTAAGTCTCTCAGAGAATACAGTCGGTTTTTCCTACCCGCTCTTTTTGGGGTAACTACGCCCGCTTTATCTAGTTGGCGCAGGGTCCAAACAGGGATATTTACCAGCTTGCAAACTACGCCAATTACATAAACCGGCTCATCAGGGCTTATCTTGAGACTGTACACTACCATGGCTAAAGCCTCCCTACGGATTAAGCATAACACAACTTAAAACTACTGTCAAGTAAAATAATTATTTTTGTTAGATAATCTAACAGATAACCTTTATATCCTTATCCTTGTTTATTTTACTGAATAATTCTTTGGATATCCTCAGGCTTATGCTGACCCCTTTTTGAGAATAATCAACCTTATCCACCTTCGCCCTACGGTAAAAGAAATCCACCAGCTCCATACGGCTGTGCGGGATGATTATCTTTAAGCTAAGCATAAGCCCGGAAAAATACTCTTGAATCTGTTCAACTAGCCCGTTTATATTCTCGCCCGTCTTAGCCGATATAACAACAGAGTTATCAAATTCATTCTTATGTATTTGAAGCCAACTGCGCTCAGTAACAAGGTCAATTTTATTTAAGGCCACCAGCATTGGTTTCTCCTTTAAACCCAATTCATCTAAAACGCTTTGCACAGCCTGGTTGTGCTGATGAATACGCTGGTCAGAAATATCCAGCACATGTATTAATAAATCCGCATCCGCGACTTCCTCCAGCGTAGCTTTAAAGGCCTCAATTAGATGGTGCGGAAGCTCATGCAGAAAACCTACTGTGTCGGAAATGATAATACTTTGCCCGTTCGGCAGTTGGAGGCTTTTTGAAAGAGGATCTAATGTAGTGAATAACTTTCCTGAAGTTACTTGAACGGCATCAGTAAGCCGGTTAAGTAATGTGGATTTCCCGGCACTGGTATACCCCACTAAGACAACCAGCGGCAAGTTATTGCCCCTACGCTTCTTATGTGTAGTCAAACGATGCGACCTGAAAGCAGCTAAATCTTCTTTTAACTTATCAATCCTCCTCCTAATCTGGCGGCGGTCAGTCTCAAGCTCAGTTTCACCCGGCCCACGGGTGCCGATTCCACCTCCGAGACGTGAGAAGATTATCCCCTTACCTATCAAACGAGGAAGAAGATATTGCAGTAAAGCCAGCTCTACCTGCATTTTACCTTCAGGGCTTTTAGCCCGCTTGCTAAAGATATCCAGGATTAATTGCGTGCGGTCAATCGTTTTCCTGCCAAAGGCATGCTCCAGGTTGCGCTGCTGGGTCCCGGATAAATCATGGCTGAGAATAACCGTATCCACATTCTCTTCGCTGGCAATAATCCCGATTTCCTCAACCTTGCCTTTGCCAATAAGATAATTTGCTGTCGCTTTATCGCAAATACAAATCACATTCTCAACTACCTCAACCCCGGCTGAAACAGCAAGCTCCTCCAGCTCTGAAGAAATATCTTCAATGCGCCAGTGGTTTTTATCTGTTTTGATCTGGATACTGACTAAAAGAGCTTTTTCCATATGCGTTTAGCAACACTCCCGGAGGATTCTTTATCTTTTATATTAATCCAATTTATACGCTTATCTTTTCTAAACCAGGTAAATTGGCGCTTAGCATAATGCCTGCTATTACGCTGGATTAAACGTTTAGCTTCATCTAAAGTATGGGAGCCGTTAAAATAACCTTCCAGCTCACGGATTCCTATGGCGCAAAAAGCGGTTTTGCTCAATTTAAGTTTAAGTAAGCGTTTAACTTCCCTAAGCAAACCGGATTTAAACATTTCATCTACCCGCTTGTCAATCTTATTATAAATGGCCTGCCTGTTGGCGCTCAAAGCAAACACCTTAACCTCATACTCATCTCCTAATCCAACCCTTTTTTTCTGCAAAACAGATATGGGAAGCCCGGTTTTCATATAAACCTCCAGGGCGCGGATAACTCTCCTGGAATCATTCGGATGGATTCTTTTAGCAGACAAGGGATCAACCTTGGACAATCTTTTAAATAAATACTTGCTTCCTTTAAGCGATAATTCTTTATTCAACCCTGCGCGGATTAACTTATCTTCCGGCCCAGCCGGAAAAAGCCCGTCAATTATTACGGAATAATAAAGACCGCTGCCTCCCACAAAAAGCGGGGTTTTGCCTTTCAAGAACAGTTTGTCGCAAATCGCAATGGATTCTTTGCGGTATCTAGCTACATTATATTCTTTAGCCGGATTAACTACGCCAAGCAAATGATGTTTTATTTTCTTTCTCTGCGCGGATGTCGGCTGGGCAGTAACAATATCCATTGAACCGTATACCTGCATAGAATCACAGGAAATAATTTCGGCGTTAATCTTCTTGGCTAAATGGGCTGCTATCGCAGATTTACCTATGGCGGTAGGGCCGAGAAGGAAAATAATTTTCTTTTTAGGCATAAAATACTAAGGGCAGAGCTTGGTTGAAAAACCTTCGGCGGAAAGCTTATTCTCTGTATCCAGGGCCTCCATTTGTGTTTTAAACCTGCCGACTTTAACTCGATAGCCTTCAGGAGAGCCCTCAACAAAAGCAGGATAACCCATGGCTGCTATTTTGTTTCTGAAATTAACCGCATTTGAGTTCTTAACAAAAAAACCCACTTGCACAGAAAATTCACCAGGCTCTTTTAAAAGCGCCTCGCTGCGGGGAATGTCCACTCCGGGTCTTAATTCTAAACTCAGCGGAAAATCTCTTTTTAACTTTGATAAATATTCGCTAGATTGCTCCTTGTTGCCTTTTCTACTTCCCGATTGACTTAAGCGGTAGAATATAGCAGCCTTAAGGACAGTATTAGGATTATTTTCAAGCAGCTTACTGTAAATATCTTCTGCTTCCTTAAGCTGACCCCTAATCAAATAAATGTCTGCCGAAGATAAAGAAGCCTGCTCTCTCAGCTTGCTGATTGGATTGTTTAAAACCCTGCGGAAACAATCCTGAGCCTGCTCTGGCTTATTTTCTTTTAAATAACTTAACCCCAGTAGGTAATTCAGCTCATCCGCGCCGTGAATATTAAAGCTCCCGGACTGGGCTTGCGCCTCAAGTATTACCCGACGGTAATTTCCCTGAAGGAAATCCGCCTTTAAAGCATCCAGGCTGGCTGGCCAGGCGGCTGCCGGAAAAACAAATACAGCCAAAACTATAATATAAATTATGAATCTCTGTTTACGCATTTTCAACTTTCAGTTTATTAGAAATTACCCTTTGCAAATCAAGTATCTTCTTGTGTCGCTTTTCTTTGTCTTCCTTGCTTAACATATCGGCTAACTTCGCCGCTTCTGTATTCGGCCGGGGAGAATACTTAAAAATATAAGCGGAGTTAAATTTTACATCCTTAATCAAATCGCAAGTCTCTTTAAAATCTTTATCGCTCTCCGTGGGAAACCCCACAATAATATCCGTGGTCAAGAGGCCTCCTTTAACAATTTTACGATAAGAATCAACTAAAGCCAAGTATTCTTTTGTTGAATAACCCCGGCTCATAAGTTTAAGGATCCTGTCTGATCCTGACTGCAAAGGCAAATGCAGCGATTTAACCAGTTTATCCAAATCGCAGATAGCTTTAAAGAATTCAACATTGGCATCCTTAGGATGAGAAGTAAAAAAAGCTAACTGCTTCAATCCTTTTAAGACATCAATTTCTCCTAACAGCTTAGTAAAATTAACTGTTCCGTCTTGATAGGCATTAACATTCTGCCCTAAAAGAGTAACCCTGCTAATCCCTCTTGCAATAGCCTGCTCTATCTCTATAAGTATATCTTTATGTTTTCGGTGGCGCAAGGGCCCGCGCACATAAGGCACCACGCAATAAGAACAGAAATTAGAACACCCTTCGGATATAACTACATAAGTATGGTCCTTTTCCTGTAGAAAACCCGTGTGGTAAACCTCCTCCGGCCGCGCCTTACCGTTGGTCTCCCATATTTTTCTTTCAAAAAGGCTTTTAACTGGCAGCTGAGAGCTGGCGGCTGATAGCCGGCGGATAATTCCCGGTATCTTATCGATGTCCTGCGGCCCAACTACAAAATTAATGGTCGCCTCGCGCTGAAACGCGCGTTCTTTATAATTCTGGGCCATACATCCGGCTAATCCGATTATCTTAGAACCCTTGTAACTGCCTATTAGGCTCCAGACCCTGTCCTCAGCATGCTGACGCACGGAACATGTATTAAATATGACAATATCCGCCTCCTTATCAGAAAGACAAACTTTATAGCCTGCTTTCTTTAACAACCCGCAGATTACTTCAGAGTCCCGCACGTTCATCTGACAGCCAAAAGTACGGATGTATATTCTTTTTAATTTTTCTTCCATATCAATATACTTTGAGCTAATTCCTGAGTTAACTGCTGGTAATACCTCTTTCTGCGGAACGGGCCACTAAAACTTCCCCTGCAACAACGGTGACCAACACCCCGATTATGATCGGTAAAGCAAACCTCCTAAAATCATGCCCTGGTTGTATAAACAATATCGATATTGCTATTAAAATAAATAATTCAGCCACAATCGCCAGAAGTATCGCAAACCAGCTTGGCCCCGGAACTCGGTAAGGTCTTTTGATGTCCTTATCCTTAATTCTTAAGACGATAAAACCCGGAAAAAGCATTAAATATGAAAATAACCCTACAATAAGGCTAAAAGAAACCACATGCCAGAATAGCTCGCTAGCGTTTTTAGCGATAAACCCATAAATAATAATCACAACGGTTGAAATTATGCCTGATACAATAGAAGCCCCAATCGGCGCCATACCCTTAGTCATCTTTCCTAATATTCTGGGCAACTCCCCGTTATTCGCGGCTTCGGCAACTGTCCTGTTCTCCCCTAAATTCCAAGTGACTATTTCCGCAAAAAGAGTAGCTGAAATAAAAAACCCCAGAACCACAGTGATGGCCTGCTGCATCCAGTGGCCGCTAAAGGTAGTTGTAAATACCTGAAGTATACCGCTGGCAACATTAATTTCAGCAACAGGTATAACAACCCAAACTGCAAATGTTGTAATCAAATACAATGAAGCTATTACAATGGCGGATAAGATAACTGCTTTCGGGATATCCCGCGAGGGATTTTTCATCTCCCCGGAAGCTGCGGATATAAGTTCACAACCTTCCAGGTTGTATATAATTATCGGAATAAATACGATAGCCGAATTTAAATCGGGAATTATATTCGTAAAATTAATCTCATTAGCAAAACGTCCATTTCTTAGAAAATATATTGCTGCAGCAGCAAGCATCCCGATTATCACCGTAAGCCTTGTAATCGTACCGAAATTAGGCACCCATTTTGCAACCCTTAGGGGACATAAATTAATCCCAACCGCTATCCAGATCATTATAATCCCTGTTAATATTTGCATCCAAAGGCTCATACCCGGAAAAAACATATGCCCAATAATTTCGGCAATCGCAATATATATCGCAGGCACCCACAATGGCAAAGAAACCCAATAATACCAGGTACTTCGAGCCGCCCATTTATTCCCTAAACCCCTTTTAATCCAGATATAAATACCACCTTGTTCAGGGTAAGTCGAGCCTAATTCCGCGGCGATTAAACCAAAAGGTAGAAAATATCCGACAATACATATCATCCACCAGGATATCGCCGAAGGCCCAATAGCAGCAGAAGTTGCTATGGCCTCTATGCCAAAAATAGCGCAAAACGAAAAAAGCACAAGATCCCAGAAACCTAATACCTTTTTTCTTTCCATTTCATTCTCCGCTTACTTCATAAATACTTGAATGCTTATAAAGTTAAAACCTGTTCCTTAATATCCTTCTGATAAATAAACGCAGCTTCTCAAATGGAATTACAACCTTATAAATACGCCTGATTGCCCGGGAAAGCCTATATGAGAGGCTGTCTTCAATACAGCGCAATCCGGTTTCAGCGGCCTTAAATTTTTTATTCACGGCATTTAACTCCTCAATAATTTGAGAAATAAGAAACTGGTCGTTTCCCTCTTCATTGCGAATTTGATAATACTCCCCAACGGCTTTATGAAACTCCGGCTTATCAGATGACCACTCCAGCAGGCCGTTTGAACCTACGCGGATATCTTCAGCAGGAGAAAAATTAAAAAATTTCAGCAGTTTATGCCTGAAGAATTTTAGTTTATCCGCTTCATTGCCGTGCCAGAGATGCAATATGCTGCCCTGGATATAATAAACACTACCTTGTGTATCCCTGTAGACCCCTGAGGCGTAAGCATCTTGATCAGCCCTCATTGAATCAGTAGAAAATGATCTAATAGGAACCTCCTGTATCTTATCGCTTATAAAAGAACGGGCCATAATAGAATCCCCTCCCCCGAACAGCATATGTTCATAAAGAGGGTGTTTATCAATAAAAGATCTCCTTGTCGCCCAAACAAACCCGGTTGAATCAAAGCCTTTTAAATTGTGAACAAGCTTATATACATAGCCGGGGCACCTCTGAGCTTCTTCGTTGCCTATATCAAACAGCTCAAATTCCCTTTCGTTCAAATCGCATACCCCTTTGGGTAAACGCACAGCCTGCTCATACGGCTGGACCAGCATATATTGCTCTAAAAGCCGGGAAGTTTCTTTAATCCACTGCTCATTCTTAAATAGAATATCACAATCAACCCAGCAAAGCTTATCACAATCATCCGGCAAGCTCGCTATACCCAGGTTAAACAGACGCTCTCCCTGCCACATAAGGTTTTTTTCTTGACTCCCGCGCAACTGGATGAGTATTTCAGCGTCTACATCTTTCTTTAAAACAAAGGGATCACTATTGAAAGCAAGCTCTACAGCTACAAGATTCAGCCCCTGGAGCTTTGAATTATCCCTAAATATACGATAATTATCATATTTGTTTTTGTAGCCGATGGGATTGAAAAAGTTAGTTACGCCCCAAAAAGAACCGGGGAGTTTAGAAGAAAGTTGAGGGGGTTTTAACATAGTAAAATTAAACCCCGCGCCAGTTCGGCGCGGGGTTTAAAGTTGGACAAGATAACCTGCATTATTTCTTCTTCAATTTTTCTACTAATTCAGCAACAAATTTTCCGGCGATCTCCTTGCAGCCGAGGCCGAAAGACAAGGCTAAAGCCAAACCAAGCGAACCCAGGATAATACCCACGGTGAGCTCAGTAACACGCATACCGATATTCAGCTGTTCCAACGCTATAAATATCGCAAAAATCATAACTACTACTTCCACCAACTGGCCCAGCATTTTACCCTGGCTAAGGCCGGCATTGTTAGCTGCGGTCTTTACAATATTCTTTAAAGCAGTGGCGGCAAACATACCAATGATCAAAATAAATATCCCGGCAACCACATTAGGAATATAAAGAACAACTTTATTCAACAATTCTGCGGCTATAGTCAGGCCTATGGCGTTGATTGCAACCATAAAAGTAATCAAAAGGCCAAACCAATAGCAGATTGCTCCGATTAACTCGGAAAGAGAAAACGCAATCCCGCCCTTCTCAAGTATTTTGTCCAATTCAATGCGGCTGGAAAGTGCATCAAGTTTTATAATCTCTAAAGCCTTGATTACGACAGCCCTGAGCAACTTAGAAAGCAACCAACCAATTATCAGGATAACGATTACCAAAAGCACATTAACCATGAACTGGCTGATCTGGGTTAGTACACTCCTGGCTGGCTCAAGCAACACAACTTGCCAACTACTCATATCTCCCTCCTTTGTTTGTATTATTTAGTAACTTTAACATAACTAAGCGGTTATGTCAAGAATATTCCCTTCCGGATCCCTCTTTGGATGCAAGCTAGAAATTCAGCCGCATGCCGTCATAAGCAGCGATAACTTCAACACCTAAGGTTTTGGTTAATCTCTCCGCTTGAATTGCCGGCTTGGCCTTAAGCATACTCATGCCAAAATGAGTAAGAACAGCCTTCTTAGGGCGCAGCTTTTTTATAATCTCTCCCGCCTCGCTTAAGCTAAGATGATCAATACCATCGCGCGGCTCAGAAAAAACCACTGAAATAATTAAAATGTCGGCCTTATAAAAACCAGCCAGGCCTGGAAAATACCTTGTGTCTGTGATAATGCCGACACTCGTATTCTTTATATTAAACTTCAATCCATAAGTCTCACACGGATGTATATGGCGCATTGAAGTATTAAAAGTAAAATCGCCCACCCTATATTTACGCCTGCTATGAATAACCTGGATCTTCTCCGGAAAACTTGCCGCATGTTTGAGTATGATTGAATTATCGCCAAGCGCGTCAGAAGGGCAAAATACAATCCCTTTCTTTTTAAATCCTCCTTCAGTCATCGCTTCAATCATCACATTTATATCATTGGCATGGTCTAAATGCCGGTGAGTCAGGATAATCGCATCAAGCTTTCCCGGGTCAAGCCTCGGCCTACTGGCGGCGCAACGCACTATACTACCCGGGCCGGGATCAATCAGGATATTAGAAGCGCCACAAGAAACCCACAGCCCGCCGGAAGCACGCAGCTGCTTAATCATCACAAAACGCGCCCCCGCCGTCCCCAGAAACTTTATATAATTTGCGCTTGCCTGTTTTATTCCAGCCATTTTTTCCTAAGTTCCGCGTTAATTACCTGCATCTGAGAATACGAAATCTTGCTTTCACTTTCCCGGGTTTCCGAATCGAACCCTCTTGGGTTTTTCTTGCCGCATATAAATTCTTCAACTGAACTAATATTAGCCTTTAGAAATCTGACGGCCGTCTGAACCCCCTTATCATCCGAAACTACAATAATATTCCTGGGCTGTCCGGATTCCTCTACCAGTTTTTTTATTAGCTCATCAGCCTCAATCATCCGCGAAAACAAACAAATCAATCCGCCCTCTTCAGGAAGCCTTTCTCCTCGGGGAGGATAACCGTCAAAAACAAGGATAACCTTATTCTTTCCGCTTCCGCAGAGTCTGTTTAATATGATAAAGTCCGCCAGCGAACTTTGAATGTTAGATGATTTCCTTGAGCGGGGCCTAAACTGAGGATGGTTGATTATGTTGTAGGCGTCGATGATGAACTGTAAGGACATAGATAATACCTCCTATTGCCCCGGAGAAAACAATAAAGGAAAAAGATAAAAGGGACATCGCCAAAGCCAATTGTTTTATTACGCCGGCCTTGGCAAAATAAACCACATATAAACTTTCTCTTAAGCCCAGCCCCCCCAGGGAAATCGGGAGCAAGGTGACCGCGCTGATTATGGGGATGAAAATGAAAAAGTAAAAAATGTTTATATTCACCCCTAGAGACAGGCCGGTAAAATAAACACCCAGCGGGAAAATCAACTGGATAATAAAAGAAAGGACCAGGTTAGCAACAATCATTTTCTTGTGATTGCGAAAAACATGGATCTCCCTATGCATCTCTTTAATCAGCTGTATAATCCTGCCTGAACCGAATACTGATAAAAGCCGGCTTATCTTTTCATATAAAAGAGTATTAAAAAGCAGCACTAAGGCAACAACCAGTATCATAACAATTACTGCTACCGAGAAATAAACAATCTTATCCCCTATCAGCGAGCTCCCTAATAAAATAGCTGGTAAAACCACAAGTACCAGCCCTATATACCCGCTTAACCTGTCAAGGAAAACCGTGGCGATAACTTTCTTGGTTTTTTGAGTATTTGTTGCCAGGTCAGCCGTCCTAACCAGGTCGCCTCCGATAGTTGAAGGAAGAAAAATGCTAAAGAAAATCCCTCCGCAAAAAGAGCTAATCAGCTTCTTTAAGGAGATATTTATCTCAGCAGCCTTAAGCAACATATGCCAACGCCAACAGCTAAGCAAATGAACCAGCGGGAGACAAACAAACCCCAGAACCAAAAACACCCTGTCGGCGTTTTTAATATCATTTATTAAAACTTTAAAATCAATTTTATTTAACTTAAATAAAAGTAGCAGCAATATAACGCTGACCATAATTCTCAGCAAGAAAGATATCAGATTCTTGAATTTAGGCATCTTTACTTAAGTTCTTTTCCGGTTAGTTTACGATAAGCGTCCAGGTATTTTTCTGTAGTCTTGGCGATTATCTCCATAGGCAGGGAAGGCGCGGGCGGAGTCTTATTCCAATCCAGGGTCTCCAAATAATCCCTCACAAATTGTTTATCAAAACTCGGCTGAGACTGGCCTGGCCTGTAACTCTCCAAGGGCCAAAAACGCGACGAATCAGGGGTAAGCGCTTCGTCAATTATAATAACCTGGTTGTTATAAATCCCGAATTCAAATTTTGTATCCGCGATAATAATTCCTTTTTGCAAGGCATAGTCCCTTGCCCGCTTGTAAATCTCAATACTGATATTCTTTAGTTTCTCAGCCATATCCCGGCCAATCAGCCCTTCAATATACTCCTGATTCACATTCTGATCATGTCCGACATCCGCCTTGGTAGAAGGAGTAAATATAGGCTCCTCCAGCTTGTCTGATTCCTTTAATCCTGGAGGCAATTTAATTGAGCAGATTGATTGTTTCTGCTTATATTCTTTCCAGCCTGACCCGGAAAGATACCCTCTTACCACACACTCAACCGGTAACGGTTTTGTTTTTAAAACCAACATTGAACGGCCTGCTAAATCATCCCTGTATTTCTTTAATTCCGCGGGGTATTTTTCTACATCCGCCGTTATCAGATGATGAGCAATCACATCTTTAATAAAATTAAACCAAAAAACGGAAATACTGGTCAGGACCTTTCCTTTATACGGGATAGCGCAAGGCAGGATTACATCAAAACACGATATACGGTCAGTGGAAACAATCAGCAGCTTATCCCCTAAATCATACACATCCCGGACTTTACCCCTGCGAAAAAGCTTAAGATCGCTAAACTCGGTTTTTAATATGATATCACTTGCCATACTTCCTCAATCTTTCTATTAATGCCTTATATTCATCCCAGAGTTCTTGAGGCAGGTCTTTTTTAAAATCACCGAAGAATTTATTTACCCCTTTTAACTCTTCCAGCCATTCGCCTTTTTCAACATTAAGTAGTTTTTCCAATGCCTTCGGAACAAGGTTTAAGCCGGTCATATCTATATCAAAGGGATAAGGCAAATAACCAATTGGAGTTTCCATGGCATTAACTTTATTGTTGCAACGGTCCAATATCCACTCCAGGACTCTCAGGTTCTCACAAAAACCCGGCCAGAGGAATTTTCCATGTTCATCAGTCTTAAACCAGTTAACATGAAAAATCTTGGGCGGCTTAGCCATAAGCTTTCCCATATTCAACCAATGCCTGAAATAATCCGCCATATTATAACCACAAAAAGGCAGCATAGCCATAGGGTCCCTGCGTACCTGGCCTATCTTACCTACCTGGGCAGCAGTCAATTCCGAACCCATAGTTGCGCCTACAAATACGCCGTGCTGCCAGTTAAACGATTGATAAACAAGCGGGGCTACATGCTCACGCCTACCGCCAAAAATAATCGCGGAGATCGGCACTCCATGATGCTGGTCTAACCTGAATGAAGCCGAAGGACAATTTACAATGGGGGCAGTAAACCGCGCATTTGCGTGCGCGCCTTTTATTAAATTACCTTGGGCGTCTTTCATATTCGGTTTCCAGGGGTTACCCTTCCAATCTATTCCCTGTCCGGGAACCTCTCCATCAGCGCCTTCCCACCAAACCGTATTGTCTGGTTTTAAAAGCACATTAGTATAAATAGTATTGCTTTTAATTGTTTCAACCATATTAGGATTGGCTTTAGAGTTTGTTCCCGGGGCAACCCCAAAAAAACCTGTTTCAGGATTTATCGCCCAAAGCGAACCATCAGAATCAACGCGCATCCAGGAAATATCATCACCAACCGTCCATATACGGTAACCTTTTTGTTTAAGCCCCTCTGGCGGAACCATCATTGCCAGGTTTGTTTTACCGCAGGCACTTGGAAAAGCCGCGGCAATATATTCAATATGCCCATTAGGCTCTTCAATACCCATAATCAACATATGTTCGGCCATCCATTTTTCTTTTCTGGCTACATAACTGGCTATGCGCAAAGAAAGGCACTTCTTACCCAGGAGGACATTTCCCCCGTATCCTGAACCTACGCTCCAGATAGTATTATCTTCCGGAAAATGCAAGATTAATCTTTTGTTTATATCCAGCTGAGCCTTTGAATGCAGGCATTTAGTAAAACCGTCATTTCTTTCCAGCTGCTTTAAAACAGCACTGCCGCAGCGGGCCATAATTAACATATTTAAAACCACATACCTGGAATCGGTTATTT
>Ga0172371_10001229_pt1 | contig 40548 bp, 46 predicted proteins | sample Lak12m_FD_114543 | JGI IMG/M metagenome (GOLD analysis project Ga0172371, IMG submission 114543) | Freshwater microbial communities from Kabuno Bay, South-Kivu, Congo - kab_022012_12m | ecosystem: Environmental > Aquatic > Freshwater > Lake | place: Democratic Republic of the Congo: South-Kivu... | reverse complement strand
CGTCACGCTTGTTGGGAGCGCCTCCGGGCTATGTCGGCTACGAAGAAGGCGGGCAATTGACCGAAGCCGTACGCCGGAAACCCTATAGCGTGCTCCTCTTTGACGAGATCGAGAAAGCGAATCCGGAAGTGTTTAATGTCTTTCTGCAGATACTTGATGAAGGCAGGCTGACCGACGCGCGCGGCAGGACCGTGAATTTTAAGAATACGGTATTGATCATGACGTCGAACCTGGGAAGCCAGTATTTTCAGGACCTGGGCGCTACACGGCAGGCTACCGAGAACAATATTCAGATACTATTGAAAGAGCATTTTCGTCCGGAATTCTTGAACCGGCTCGATGAGATCATCATATTCGATTCGTTGACCCCGGAACATATGAAAGGGATCATCGACATACAACTGCAAGTGGTCCGGAAACGTTTGGAAGAAAAGAAGATCACTATCGAAGTAACGGAAAAGGCGAGGAACTATCTGGCTGAGAAAGGGTTCTCCCCGGATTATGGCGCACGTCCGTTGAAACGCCTGATCCAGAAGGAAGTGGTTAATCCGTTAAGCATCGAGTTGTTAAAGGGTGAAATCAAGGAAAAAGACAAAATAATTATTGATGAGAGTTCGCAACGTGGGACAATAGTTTTCAAACGAAAATAACCAAAGTTGCAAGGACACAAGTCACAAGACACAAGTAATAGTTATTTCTGTGACGTGTGACATATGACTTGTGACATTAACGAGGAGGCTTGGTATGAGGACAGAGTTATCGCTCAAGCACATCAATCGGACTGAAAGTTTGGCGCAGGACATTCTCTCTGACGCGGAGAAGGTGGCCGGAAGATTAAGACATTTGAAAGAAGAGTCTTCGCATCTATCCGTGCATATCGAGAAGAACCCGCATAAAGACCAGTATTATTGCTGGTTGAACCTGTATTTACCGTCGAAAGTGATCCATGTGCGGGAAACGATGAGCACGTTGTCGAAAGCGACGACGAAGGCTTTTCATTCGATGTTGATCCAGGTAGATAAATATAAATGTAAAATTGAGCGGCATTTGCAGAAGAGTAGCCGGAAGAAACGCCTTCCTGAAGAGGATGACTTGACAGAAGAATAGCTCTATGTTATAAATTAGCACTCAAGCATGAAGAGTGCTAATTCTCGTATTGCGTATAGCGTACCGCGTATTGCGAATGAAATGAAATCGCAGTACGCAATCCGCACGACGCAATACGAAATACAAAATATAAACTTAAGAATATGGTACGGTTAGTCGATGTCCAACAGAGGTTAGATCACATATTCGGGTTGATCGTCGAGAGTTATATCGAAGACGGTAATCCGGTCAGTTCTAAACATCTGTGCGATAAATATCGGCTTCCGTATTCATCGGCAACTATCCGTAATGTCATGGAATTGCTTGAAGAGGCCGGATTGATCTCTCACGTGCATACTTCTTCCGGCCGTGTCCCGACAAAGAAGGGATTCCGTTATTATGTGGATATTCTCATGCGGTTGCAGAAAGAGGTCCATCAAGCCGTTCCGGCGGATGAAGTAAACAGTATCTATGAGCGGATCGGGTCATTGGATGACCTATTAAACCGTACTTCTGAAGTATTAGCTTCGTTGACACATTATACCAGCATGACGTTTCTTGATGATAAGATCGTGATGAAGGGTACGCATTTTATGTTCGATTATCCGGAGTTGTTGGCCGATATCGTTTCGCTGCGGAATCTTTTTACGGTTTTTGAAGAGAAACTTAACGATGTCAAGAAAGTACTTAATAAATGCATGGAATCCGAGTGTACGATTTTTATCGGCGATGAGTTTGGGCTGGAAGATGTTTCCGATGTTTCGATTGTTATTTCAGGATTCAAGGCAAATCGCGGCACGCGCGGAGCCGTAGCTTTGATGGGGCCGATGCGGATGAATTACGCGCGCGCTATGGAAGAATTGTCAACGATAAAACAGAAATTAACCAGTAAATTAGCAGAATTACTCTGATACCGCGTCAACTTAATCCCTCTCAGCAGAAATGCTTCGGGGGAGGGTTCCCACTTGTTAATAGTGGTTCGCGGTACAAGTGCCTGTAGAAATTAATTTTTCCCTGAAGCGGCACTAGTAAAAATTAATTTGACAGTGCACTTGTCCTTTGTAGGGACCTCGCCCCACGGGGGCGAAAAGAGAAAGGTAATACGGGTTATGCCCGTAGGGCTCCAATGAACGAAAAAAAAACGGTAGATCCTAAAGACGTTCAGCCGGCCGCGAATCAGAAGAACGGCAAAGAACATGAAGGCGAAAAGGCCCCTAAGGGCCATCAGGATGAACTTGCCCAGTTGAAAGAGCAGAACAAACACTTGCATGATAAGTTCTTGAGGCTGGCTGCCGATTTCGATAACGCGCGTAAACGCTGGGAGAAAGACCGCGAAGAGGTCGTTAAATATGGAACGTATAAGATCCTTAAAGACCTGATCGTCTTTGTCGATGAGATGGAGCACGCGATAGAGGCCATGAAAAAGCAGGATAGCGCGGCGCATAACGCGACATTTGTCGAGGGTGTTACGATGACCTGCAACAAATTAAAAGATCTGTTGATCAGCGAGGGAGTAAAAGAGATGAATCCCGCGGGAGAAAAATTCGATCCTTATAAACACGAGATCCTTGCTCAGGAAGTCGTCGATGGGATCTGCGAACCGGTCATCACCGAAGTTTTTCAAAAAGGGTATCTGTATAACGAGCGTCTTTTAAGAACCGCGAAAGTGAAAGTGTCTATTCCCAAGTCAACGACTGAAGCAGAATCTCAGCAAGAACCTCAGCAGGAGAAAACGACAACAGACGGCCAGTCCGGGATGAATACTATTGATGAGCAAATATAAAAGGAGGTAAGCCATGGCAAGAGTTATTGGAATCGATTTAGGTACGTCAAATTCCGCTGCTGCAGCAATGGAAGGCGGCAGGCCGGTTATTATACCATCGGCAGAGGGCGCGGGAGTCGCGTCAGGGAAAGCGTTTCCTTCATTCGTCGCTTTCACCAAAGATAATCAAAAGCTTGTCGGAGAACCGGCAAAGCGGCAGGCGTCGATCAATCCGGAAGGGACCATTTTCGCGGCGAAACGTAAAATGGGGACCGACCATAAGTTTAAGGCTTTTGGAAAAGAGTATACGCCGCAGCAGATATCGGCGTTTATCCTGCAGAAGATCAAACAGGATGCCGAGAGTTATCTGGGTGATAAGGTCGAAGAAGTTGTTATTACGTGCCCGGCATATTTTGACGATAACCAGCGGACCGCGACAAAGGACGCCGGTGAGATCGCCGGATTAAAAGTATTGCGCATCATCAATGAACCGACCGCGGCCTGTTTAGCATACGGTTTGGAAAAGGTCGGCAAAGAATTAAAGATCATGGTTTTTGATCTTGGAGGCGGGACGCTGGATGTTACGATTATGGAGATGTGGGCCGAAGGTGGTTTCAAAGTATTGTCGACCAGCGGTGACACGCAGCTGGGCGGAACGGATATGGATAACGTGATGATCGATTATATCGTCAGCCAGTCTAAAAAGGAAAACGGGATCGACCTGAAGAATGACAAGATGGCGATCCAGCGCGTGCGTGAGGCGGCGGAAAAGGCCAAAGTCGAGTTATCCAGTACGTTGACGACGGATATTAATCTTCCGTTTATTACGGCTGATGCTACCGGGCCGAAACATTTGACCATGACGTTGAACCGGGCAAAATTGGAAGACCTGATCGCGCCGATCATCCAGCGTTGTAAACATCCGATCGAGCAGGCAATAGCCGACGCAAAAGTATCGGTGAAAGATATCGACAAGATCATCATGGTCGGCGGCCCCACACGGATGCCGGTCGTGCAAAAATTCGTCGAAGATTTTGTCGGCAAGAAGATCGAACGCGGCGTGGACCCTATGGAATGCGTGGCATTGGGCGCGGCGGTCCAGGCGTCGATCATTAAAGGCGAGACAAAAGACGTTCTGTTGCTGGACGTTACGCCCTTGTCATTAGGTATCGAGACGTTAGGCGGGGTCAGTACGAAACTGATCGACCGGAATACGACGATTCCGACGAAGAAATCTCAGACATTTTCGACCGCGGATGATAATCAGACCGCGGTTACTATTAGAGTATTGCAAGGTGAACGGCAGATGGCCAATGATAATACCGAGCTGGGCAGGTTCGATTTGGTGGGGATCCCGTCGGCACCCCGCGGAATACCGAAGATCGAGGTGACCTTTGATATCGATGCCAACGGTATTGTGCACGTGAACGCGAAAGACTTGGGCACGGGCAAGGAGCAATCCATTAGGATTACCGCGCCTCATAAGCTTGACAAAGAAGAGATCGACAAAATGGTCAAGGACGCGGAAAAGTTCGCGGCTGACGATAAGAAACGCGTCGAAGAGATCGAAACGAGGAATAAGGCCGACGCGCTCGTGTATAGCACGGAAAAAGCCATGAAAGAATACGGGGATAAGGTCAGCGCTGCCGACAAGAAAAATGTCGAAGAAAAGTTGAACGCGTTGAAAGAGATCCTTAAAGGTAAAGATTCCGCGGCTATTGAGAAAGGCATGGAGGAATTAACGAAAGCATCGCATAAATTGGCCGAGGAGATGTACAAGGCGACAACGGCGAAAGAACAGCCGTCCGGACCTCAAGGCGCGGGGCCGGGAGCCGGGTCGTCTGAAGCTCAGGGAGAGCCGACAGAGGAAAAGAAGCCGAAGAAAAAAGACGACGTTATCGACGCGGAATTTAAGGACGAAAAATAACGAGACGTATTGCGTACTGCGTTATGCGTATTGCGTTTAATGTGGACGCAATACGCACGACGCACAACGCAGGACGAGAAATATTATGACAACACAACGAGATTACTACGAGATATTGGGTGTTTCAAAGACAGCCTCGGTCGATGAGATCAAAGCTGCGTACCGGAAACTGGTCATGCAGTATCATCCTGACCGGGTCGAAGAACCAAAGAAAAAAGAAGCCGAGGAACGGTTTAAAGAGATATCCGAAGCATACGCGGTCCTCAGTGATCCGAAGAAGAAAGAGCTGTACGACCAATACGGGCACCAGGGTATCGATTCCCGGTATTCCACGGAAGATATTTTCCGTAACGCGGATTTTGGCAGTATCTTTGAAGATTCAGGGTTCGGATCTATTTTTGAAGACCTGTTTTCTTCAGCCGGATTCGGCGGTTTCTCATCGCGCGGCGGTAAACGCGGCGGCGGACGCGTCCGTGAACGGCTCAGCGATCTGGAGTACACGCTGTCTATATCTTTGGAAGAAGCCGCTACCGGGGTCGAGCGGTCAATAACCTATCCGCGTCATGAAGCATGCCGCGATTGTAACGGAGAAGGACAGGCTAAAGGAAGTTCAAAAACGACCTGCCCGGCGTGCAAAGGCTATGGCCAAGTCGCCAGCGGTATGGGATTTATACAATTCAGCCAAACGTGCCCGCAATGCCGCGGCGCAGGTTCGATTATCACGCGGCCCTGTCCGGTATGCCGCGGCAAAGGAATGGTCAAGTCCGATAAAACCTTATCCGTAAAGATCCCCAAGGGTATCTATACCGGAGCGTCGTTGCGCGTCCGGGGTGAGGGGGAACAGGGATTGACGAACAATTCCGATCTGTACCTGCATGTCGAGGTTAAACAGCATCCGGTTTTTCATCGTGATCCGGAAAATATCGATAATATAAAAGTGAAGGTTGAGGTGCCTTTTACCAAAGTGATTTTAGGGGGAGACGTCAATGTCCCGACGTTGGACGGGCACGTCGAAATGACGATCCCGCCGGGTACACAGCCGAACGCGCATTTTCGTTTAAAGAAAAAAGGTATGCCGAATATACGTACGGAGATGCCGGGTGACGAATTTGTCGAGATCACGGTAACTATTCCCAAAAAGATGTCCGGACAGGAGCGTAAATTGATCGAGGATTACGCCAGATTAAGAGGAGAGCCGTAAGCTCGTAAGCTGGTGAGATAGTTAGCTCGATAGGACGATTCTTTAAAGAACAGACGGGCATACGAGCTGAAAAACTTGTACTTAGAACTTGACAAATATTTGATTTACGGTATCTTAATTAAGTCCTCGAATACATTAAGGAGATACATTATGGCGAATACATGTGCGATCTGTGAACGAAAGACAATCCATGGGAATAGCATATCGCGTCGCGGTATGGCGAAGATCAAAGGCGGTGTCGGTAAGAAGACGACCGGCATAAACCGACGGCATTTTAAATTAAACCTTCAGCGGATACATATCATAAAAGACGGCAAAGTAGTGCGGGTTTTTGTCTGCACGCGATGTATTAAAGCCGGAAAGATCAAAAAAGCTGTTCACTATAAAACCGCAGTAGCAGCTGCCGCATAGCCCAACCGGTGCATTTCATCACTAAATTGTTGACGTAAAGCTTTTTTTATTGTATATTTCTACAGCCTCTCGTGCTTTTGATGTCCGAAAGGCTGTGGAAATATGCGTATGAAACAAAAACTGACGGCGATTGTTCTGGCTGCGGGCAAGAGTACGCGGATGAAGACGACGTTATCGAAAGTCTTGCATCCGGTGCGCGGACTGGAACTTATTTTATATCCTTTACAGGCGATCAGTAAGCTTTCGACGGTCCAGCAGATCATCGTAGTCGTCGGCCATAATAAGGCCGAAGTCGTTAAAGCTTTGAATACGAAATTAACGCTTCCTGCTCGAATTCAGCTCGATTTTGTTACCCAAAAAGAACAAAAAGGCACGGCCCACGCGGTAAAAGTGGCTTTACCAAAAGCGATTTCCGAGCACATCGTCATTCTCTGTGGAGATTCGCCGTTGATAACCGCCGAGACCCTGGTCGAGGCTGAAAAAACGTATTACCGGGAGCAATTGGACGGCATCGTTTTGAGCACTTTTTTGGACGATCCGGCGGCCTACGGCAGAATGATCCGCGATCATAGAGCAAAATTACTGAAGATCACCGAGACCCGGGATATTCCGGAGCCTGAGCGGATGTCTTTGAAAGAAGTCAATAGCGGCATGTATTTTCTGAATAAACGCAAGACCGCCGAGGTCTTAAACCGCATAAAACGGAACGAGAGCAAAAAAGAGTTTTATCTTACGGATATTGTTGAAATCTTTAATGAAAAAGGATATAATGTTAGCTCTTTTGTGATGAAAGACCATACCGAAATGCTCAGTGTGAACACCCTGAATGAACTGGCAACGGTGGATAAAATAATGAATAACCGGTTGTTAAAATATTGGATGCGGGAAGGCGTACGGTTTGTCGACCCCGAGAGTACCTTTATCAGCCATGATACGGTATTCGGGCAGGACACCGTCGTGTATCCGTTTGTCTATATTGAAAAAAAGGTCAAGATCGGGAACCATTGTTCGGTCGGGCCGTTTATCCATCTCAAAGATGGGGTCGTTTTAGACGATCATGTCGCGGTCGGGAACTTTTTGGAAGTCGTGCGTTCGCGTATCAAGAGTTTCAGCAAAGCCAAGCATTTCGGCTATTTAGGCGACGTGGTCGTCGGCAATAAAGTCAATATCGGCGCCGGGACCGTGATCGCGAATTATGACGGCAAGAACAAAAATAAAACAACGATCGATAACGGAGCTTTTATCGGGTCGGATACGGTGTTAGTCGCACCGGTCTGTGTTCAAAAAGATGCGATGACTGCGGCGGGCAGCGTGGTGACCAAGAACGTGCCACAGCGTACTGTGGTAGCAGGAGTCCCTGCAAAGAAACTAAAAAACCGATGAAAAACGAAGTGATTATTTTAAGCGGCAACAGCAATATCCCTTTAGCGGACAGTATTTGCGAGAGCTTAAAACTGACCCGTGGCGAGATGATGGTAACCAGATTCAGCGACGGCGAAAGCCGGGTAAAGATCAAAGATAATGTGCGTGGAAAAGACGCTTTCGTCATCCAACCGACTTCGACGCCGGTCAACGAGAACCTGATGGAGTTGTTGATCATTATCGACGCGTTAAAAAGAGCTTCGGCCCGCAGGATCACCGCGGTGATGCCGTATTTCGGGTATGCCCGGCAGGACCGTAAAGACCAGCCGCGGGTCCCGATAACCGCGAAATTGGTCGCGAATCTGTTGACGATCGCCGGGGCGGACCGGGTATTGACGCTCGATCTGCATGCCGGACAGATACAAGGTTTTTTTGATATTCCCGTCGATCATATTTACGCGGTGAATGTTTTTGTCGATTATTTAAAAAGTAAGAAAATATCTTCGGACCAATTGGTCATCGTGTCGCCGGACGTCGGGGGGATCAAGATGGCCCGCGCGTACGCGAAACGGTTGTCTGCGGCATTAGCGATCGTCGATAAACGCCGGGTAACGCCGGAATCCATCGAAGTCATGCATATTTTAGGCGAAGTTAAAGGCAAGGATGCTTTGTTGGTCGATGATATTATCGCGACCGGCAGTTCGATGGTCGAAGCCGCGGAAGTCCTAAAAGGCGCGGGCGCGAAGAAAATAACCGCGATGGTCACGCACGGCGTGCTTTCGGGCGACGCGATCGCGAAACTTGACCGGTCGGCAATAGATGCGTTGCTGATCACGGATTCTATTCCGTTGCCGGAAAATAAGAAACATCCGAAAATCAAAGTGATTTCAGTGGCTGAATTGTTTGCCGAAGCCATTAAAAGAATACATATTGACCAATCGATTAGTATACTATTCGATTACAGTAATTAATCCAGAAGGAGAATAAGATCATGGAGCGTGTTGAACTGACCGTAGAGAAAAGAGAAGAAATGGGAAAAGGCCCGGTAGGACGGCTGCGTAAAGCGAAAAGTATTCCGGCGATCATTTATGGTAAGAAGTTTACTCCCATAAACGTCAAAATCGACAATAAAAACGTGATGGTCCTTAAGAAGATCGATTATTCCGAGAATACGTTGATCAGTTTGATCTTAAAGGGGGCGAGTGATAAGCTCTCGGTGCTGATCAAGGATTTTCAGATCCATCCTTTGACTGAAGAGGTCGTGCATATCGATTTCATCAACGTTTCGTTGACCGATAAGATCAAAGTCAAAGTCCCGATCCATTTGAAAGGCGAAGCCGAAGGCGTCAAAGCCGGCGGTATTTTGGAGAGTATTTTAAAGGATTTGGATATCGAATGCGTTCCGACGGCTATCCCTGAGAGTATTGAGATCGACGTTACCGCGTTGAAAGTCGGCGATAATATCCATGTCAGTGATATTGCCGTGCCGGTCGGATCGAAGATCCTCAATCCGGAGAAAGACGTTATTTTGAGCATCGTCGTGCCGGTCGTCGAAGAAGAGGCCGCAGCTGTTGAACCGGGCCCGACAGAACCGGAAGTCATTAAAGAGAAGCCGAAGACCGAAGAAGGCAAAGAAGAAGGCGCCAAGGAAGGAAAAGAAGGCAAGGAAGGAAAAGAAGAAAAGAAAAAAGAGGAAAAGAAAGACGAGAAGAAGAAGGACGACAAGAAATGAAATTGATAGTCGGGCTGGGCAATCCCGGAAATTCGTATCAACAGACCCGGCACAATATAGGATTCATGGTCGTCGATATGCTTGCGCAAGAAGAGCAGGTGCACTTACGGCGGCACACTCTTCAAACGTATCAGTCGGGAACGCTGATACAAGGACAGACAAAGGCATTATTGGTAAAGCCATTAGCGTACATGAACAACTCAGGAAAGATAATCCGGTCAGTAATACAAAAAAATGGCATTACGGCTGAGCAGATCCTGATCGTTTGCGATGACATGGATCTTCCGGTCGGAAAAGTGCGTTTTCGTTGCAAGGGGACTGACGGCGGCCATTTGGGATTGCGTTCGATCGTCGAGTTTTTGGGGACCGAAGATTTTTGCCGCATCCGCGTCGGGGTCGGTAAGCCGGAGCATAAGAATGCCGTCAAGGAATACGTCCTGTCGCGGTTTACCGATTTGGAAAAGGAGACTATTGAAAAGTCAATAAAAATCTCGGTTTTTACTTGTAAGGAATGGCTCTTCTATGGTATAAGTAAGAGCATTACGTATAACCTAAATTAATCAAAGAAGGTGTAAAAGTCTATGAGAAAGTATGAGTCAGTGCTTATTTTAAAACCCAATGTCCCGGAAAATATCAGGGAAGAGATCCGCAAGAAACTGTCCGAGAAGATCAGCGCGTTGAAGGGAAAGATCGTTTCGCTTTCCGTGTGGAAAGACTTGGCGCGTTTTTATTTTCCATTACAGACAACCGGAGCCGGCCGTGAGAAATATTACGAAGGCAGCTATTGGTTGATGATCTTTGAATTAAATCCGCCGAGTTTAGGCGAGCTGAAAGAGTTGATCCGTCTTGAGGAGAATATTTTGCGGAACCTGATTTTACGGAGTGATGAATAATGGCAAGCCTGAATAAAGTCTTGTTGATCGGAAACCTGACGAAAGACCCGGAGTTGCGCTATACGCCGCAGGGAGCAGCTGTTGTCAACCTGCGGATCGCCGTCAATACGCGGTTTAAAGATAAAAAGGGCGAAGTGAAGACCGATACCTGTTTTATTAACGCCGTCGTATGGGGGCAGTTGGCGGAAACGTGCAATCAATATTTACATAAAGGGCGGTCCGTGCTTATCGATGGGCGGTTACAGTCCCGTTCCTGGCAGGATCAAGAGGGAAAAAACCGTTCGGTCATTGAAGTCCGGGCAGACCGCGTTCAGTTTTTATCGCCCGCGGGAAGCGCGGCGGGTAACGCGGCGTCAACGCCGGCGCAGCATGAGGCGCCCAGTCCTGCCGCCGGGGCCGGTGATACGGGGGAAGAACCAGTTATGGATATGAATTTAGACGAATTAGGAGAGGCAATATAAACCATGAAAAGAAACAGACGCGTCATTAAACCAAAACCGACTCTGTTACGATTTAAAAAAAGCTGTCAGTTCTGTAAAGACAAAACACTTGTGATCGACTATAAGAATGTCGAATTTCTGCGTAAGTTCCTCAACGTCAAAGGAAAGATCGTGTCCCGCAGAAGCTCGGGAAATTGCGCGAAACATCAGCGTAAAGTCTCGGTAGCGATCAAGCGCGCGCGTTTTCTGGCATTATTACCGTATGTAGACTAGGGCACTGATTGGACACACAGTATTAATACATAACGGAAAGTTGTATTCGTGAAAGTCATCCTGTTAAAAAATACCCCAGGTATCGGTAAGGAAGGCGAGATCAGGGAAGTCAAACCGGGATTTTGCCGGAATTACCTTTTACCGAACAAACTGGCATTGGAAGCGACCGATGAGAATGTCCGGTATCTTGCGACGTTGAAACAAAAACAAGCTAAAGATGCCGAGCGTTTGAAACAGGACGCGCTCGAACATAAGCAGAGGCTCGAGAAGATCTCGGTGACCATACCCGTCGAATTAAAGAATGAAGAGGAAATATTCGGTTCCATATCCACGCAGACAATCGCTCAGGCGTTAAAGAAAGAAGGCATCGACCTCGACAAGTCTAAAATAACGCTTGAGGATCAGATCAAAAAAACCGGCGTTTATTCTGTCACGGTTAAGCTCCATCCCGATGTGGCCGCAGCCATAAAGGTGTGGATAGTCAAAAAATGAAAAAAACGTATAAAACGGGGCCCGCGGCCAACATTCCTATGGATAGGATTCTGCCGCATAATGAGGAAGCTGAAAAGGCGATCCTGGGGTGCGTTTTTTTGAATGAGCAATCGCTTGCCGAAGCGCTTGAACATGTCGATGAGACCAGTTTTTACCGCGATTCTCACCGAAAGATCTTCCGGGCGATGATGGACCTGTTTGACGGGCAAAAAACGATCGATATCCTGACCGTATCTGAAGAATTACGCAAGCGCGGATTATTGGAAGATGTCGGCGGCCTGGGGTTTTTGACTGACCTGGCCCAGTTCGTTCCGACCGCGGCGAATATACAGCATTATGCCAAGATCGTCAAAGAGAAGTACATCCTTCGTTCGTTGATCGAGCGGGCGACCGAAATCATCTCGTTATCGTATCATGAAGAGTCCGAAATACACTCGACGTTGGACCATGCCGAACAGATGATCTTCGATATCAGCAAAAAACGTACGGAGAGCACGTATATTCACATCAAGGACGTCATCAAGAACACCATTAAGAATATCGATGCTTTGTATCATAAAAAATCGCATATTACCGGCGTCCCGACCGGTTTTAAAGACCTGGATAATCTGACTGCCGGGCTGCAGCCGGGAGACCTGGTCATTGTTGCCGGCCGGCCTTCGATGGGAAAAAGCGCGTTTGTCGGGTCTTTGGCCGAATATGTATCGGTCGAAGAGAACATGGGCGTTGCTTTTTTCAGTATTGAAATGTCCGCTGAACTGTTGGCCCAGCGTTTTTTGTGTTCTCAGGCGAAGATCTCGGCGCAAAGCCTGCGGCGGGGTTTTATTACTTCGGAGGAGTGGCCGCATTTGTTGATGGCCGCGGAAAAATTATCGCAGGCACCGCTCTTTATCGATGAAACACCGGCGATCAATGTTTTTGAACTGCGGGCAAAAGCCCGTCGTTTGAAGTCGACGTATGATATTAAATTGCTGTGCGTCGATTATTTACAGTTGATCAGGAGCGCGCAGCGTTCGGAAAACCGCCAACAGGAGATCTCCGAGATATCACGCGGATTAAAAGCGCTGGCAAAAGAACTGCATATACCGATCATCGCGGTCAGCCAGCTTTCTCGTGAAGTCGAGAAACGGCAGGACCATAAACCGCAGCTTTCGGACCTGCGGGAATCCGGCGCGATCGAGCAGGACGCCGACGTGGTCATCTTTCTTTTTAGAGAAGAGTATTATAATCCGACTCCGGATAACGAAGGTATCGCGGAAGTGATCGTCGCGAAACAAAGAAACGGCCCAACCGATACGATCAGAGTCGTATTTTTTAAAGAACATATGAGCTTTACTAATTTGGCTGACCCGGTCCATGTTAAGCAGCCGTGACGCAGTAGACGGTTTTTGAAGCTTGTTTAACGTTACCCCGGATAACGAGGCGGTTTTCTTAAATTATTCGAACCTTAGGGTTTGACTTTTTAACTAATCCCTTTATAATAAAAACAATAAACAAAGGGGTTACTATGCAAAAAACAAAACGTGTTTTTAGTATTTTAGTTGTATCGATGTGTATAGGGAATGGATTTCTCTGGAGCGCCGCGGTCGATACGCCGGAGGCCGGGCCGGTTTCAGCGGATGCGCCGGCTACGGCAACAGTGTCTTCGGCCGAGCAGGCATCGAATATGGCGATTATTGCCATCGAAGTCGAAGGGAATAAGACCGTTAGTCTGGCAAAGATCACCACAAAGATCAAAACGCGGGTCAGTTCGCCGTATAACCCGAACGTACTCAGTGACGATATTAAACGGTTGTATTCATTAGGTTTTTTTGAAAGAGTGTGGGTCGAAGAAGAAAAGACTCCGGCAGGAGTTAAAGTTATATTCAAGGTGGCTGAGAAACCGTTGTTAAAAGAACTTATTTTTGAAGGAAATAAACGGGTCCATAGCCGCGTGCTTGAAAAAGAGTCCGAGCTTAAGAAAGGTTCTTTTGTCGATGACCGGGAAATCAAGAACGCGACTGAGAAAATCAAAGAATTATACGTTAAGCGCGGATATCCTTTGATCGAGATAAAAACGCAAAAAGAAATAGATCCTAAAACGAATGAGATTGTCTTGAGAATATTGGTCACCGAGAGCACGCAATACAAGATCGAAGCCGTTGATTTCAAAGGAAATACGTTCTTTACGAAATCAAAACTGATGAAAGTCGTCAAGACGCGCAAGAAATGGCTTTTCTTTTCAGGCGTTTTGAAAGAGGAAACGCTCAAGGATGATTTGAAACGATTGGAAGACGTCTATAAAGTCAACGGGTATGAAGACGTGACGGTCAAGTATGACTACGCCATGGAAGCCAATAGTGCTATCAAGGTCGTTTTTACCATCGTCGAAGGCAAACGGTATTATACGGGCAAGATCACGGTCGAAGGGTTTCAAAATGTTACAGAATCGGACATCAGAAAAGTATTGAAGATGACCGAAGGCAAAGTATTCAGTAATACGCTGCTGAAAGATGACGTGGTCAGTGTCCAATCCTTGTATTTCAATAAAGGGTATATCTTTATTCAAGTCGTTCCCGTAAGTACTATCAATAAAGTGTCCGATCGGGTGGATGTACACTATAAAATAAAGGAAAACGACCTTGCGTATATTAACATGATCGAAGTCCGCGGTAATCAGCGGACGCAGGATAAAGTCGTGCGCCGGGAGTTAAAGATCAAACCGGGCGAACAATTCGACGGAGAGAAGCTGAGAAAGAGCAAGGAACGGCTCGAACATCTCGGGTATTTTGAAGAGATCCGGTTCGATACGGAACACAGCTCTAAACCGAACTGGGAGAACCTTGTCGTCGACGTGAAAGAGTCGAAGACCGGGACCTTCAGTTTCGGCGGCGGCTATAGCTCGGTCGATCAGTTCGTGGGGTTCGTCGAACTCCGGCAGAGGAATTTTGATTATAAGAGTTTCCCCAATTTTGTAGGAGCGGGACAAGATATCTCTTTGAACGCGAGTATGGGGTCTATTACGCAGAATTTCGAGCTGAGTTTTACCAACCCCTGGATCTTTGACCGGCCCATCGCGTTCGGGTTCGACGGTTATTTGCGTGAACACGACCGGGAAACCGACGTCGGGTACGGGTACGATGAGAAAGTCGTCGGCGGAGATATCCGGTTCGGGAAATCGTTTAACGATCACGTTAAAGGTTCTATCGGGTTTCGTCATGATTCCGTCAGGATTTCGAACATATCCGACGACGCGACGTCCGATCTGAAAGATGAGGAAGGAACAAACGATATCAACAGCGTTGAGCTGGGAGCGGTATATGATACCCGGGACAATCCTATCTTTCCGCTGCGAGGTTTATATCTGACCGGCGAGAATAAGGTCGCCGGTATCGGCGGGGACAAAGATTTTCTTCAGTTCATTTTCCGTGAGAGCGTGTATTTCCCGATGCTGCGGAAATCGGTCCTGGAATTTAAATTGCGCCAAGGCATTTCCAGCCCGTACGGCAATACTGAAAAGATACCTATCTATGAACGCTTTTTTGCCGGCGGCGCCTATACGATCCGCGGATATCATGAGCGGAAAATCGGGCCGATCGATGCGGTGACGAAAGATCCTTTGGGCGGCGAAAGCATGTTTATCGCTAATTTGGAATATACCTATCCTTTGGTCGACTTTTTGAAGGTCGCGGCATTTTTCGATTCGGGCAACGTTTGGGAGAAAAACAGTGATTTTTGCAGCGGCGGTTTTAAATCAGGTGTCGGCTTCGGACTACGGGTAAAAACTCCGTTCGGACCTATAAGTCTCGACTACGGTATTCCGCTCAATAAGGAGCCGGGTGAAACTGAGGTTGGTGCAGGCCGGTTCCACTTCAGTGTCAGCAGGGGCTTTTAAAAGAATCGTCAGCGCGTGCAGTCCGTTCACGCGTGAGGGTAAAAAAACTGTGTTTGAAAACAACGGATAACCGGGTAAAAAAAACAACTATTTCCAACAGGAAAGGAGACACACATGAAAAAGGGGATTAAGCTAACGTTGCTTCTGGGGATGTTTATGACGGTCACGGCGGTATCACACGCGAAAGATTTAAAAGTCTGGTATATAAACGTACTGGAGGTCTTTGATAATTATAAAAAGACCGAATCCTATGACAAACAGCTGGAGAAAATGCAGGACGACAAGCAAAAGCCGTTTAAAGATATGGCCGATGAATTGAAGAAGTTGCAGGACAAGATGGAAATGCTCAAAGATTCTGAGAAGGAATCGGTCCAAAAGCAATTAAAAGAAAAGGCAACCGTTTATCAAAAGAAGGAAAAAGAAGCTTTCGCGGAGTTAAAAGGTGAACGTGACAAGAAAATGAAAGAGATCATCGACGACATCAACGCGGCCGTTAAAAAATACGCGAAAGAAAAGAATTATGATTTTATTCTCAATGAGACGATGGTCGTGTATGGCGACGATGCTGCCAACATTACTAAAACGATTTTGGATACTTTAAACGGCGGTTATACGGGTGGCAGCAGCAGTTCTGCCGCACCGGTGAAAAGCAGCACCGCTACCGCGCCGGTAAAAAAATAATGCTTGTGGGATGTGCCCTGACGTTTCAGGCGCCGTTCCCGCACACCAAAGGAGTGGTACTTTAGGCAACGGGATAACAATGAAGGAAAAGCTGACTTTAAAAGCTATAGCAGATTTTCTCAATGCTGAAGTAGATGGTGACGTCAATACGGTTATAACCGGGATTGCCGGGATAAAAGAGGCTCAGGAGGGGGATATTACCTTTCTTGAGAATCAAAAGTACTTTTCGTTGCTGGAAACGACCAAAGCGTCTGCGATTATTGTATCGAAAGATTTTCAGTCCTGGCCGGCGGGTTCTAAGACCGTGCTGCGGACTGAAAATCCTTCGTTGGCGTTTTCACGGATAATCCCCTTATTATATCCGGCATCACAACAGCATCCTCGCGGGATCCATCCGACGGCAGTCATTGCGAAGTCCGCGCGTATCGCAAAAGACGTGGCCATCGGTGCGCATACGATCGTCGGTGAGAATGTGACGATCGGGCCCGGGAGTATCATTTACGGTAATTGTTATATCGGCGACACGGTCACTATCGGGACAAAGGCACTGATCTATCCGATGGTGACGTTGAGAGAGAAGACCTCGCTGGGCGAGCGGGTCATTATTCATTCCGGTACCGTGGTCGGTTCGGATGGTTTCGGGTATACGTCCGTGCAAGGCACGCAGGAAAAGATCCCTCAGGTCGGTGTCGTCGTGATCGAGGATGACGTAGAGATCGGGTCGAATGTAACGATCGACCGGGCGCGCTTTGATAAGACTTTGATCGGTGAGGGTACTAAGATCGATAATCTCGTCCAGATAGCCCATAACGTTAAGATCGGCAAACATTGTATTATCATCGCGCAAGCCGGCATATCAGGCAGTACCGTTATTGAGGACAATGTCATTATTGCCGGTCAGGCAGGGTTAGTCGGGCATATCACCGTCGGTGAAGGAGCGACGATCGCCGCGCAAGCAGGGGTTACCAAATCAGTCGCAACAGGGACGACCGTATCCGGATATCCGGCACGGCCGCATGATCAGGCAAAACGAGTAAATGCCTGTGTTCAAAAATTGCCGCAGCTTTATCAGGTCATCGATGAGCTTAAACAGCGTATCGATTCGCTTGAAGCCGCGCTTGCTTTGAAAGAGAAAAAACAATGATTCAAAATCAACGGACAATCCAACGGGTGATCGCATTCGAAGGGATCGGTTTACATACCGGTGAAAAAGTGACCATGACTCTTTTACCGGCGGCTGAAAACAGCGGGATCGTTTTTGTGCGGGAAGACTGCAACAATACGATCATTAAAGCGGACCTGAACGCGGTATTAAATCCGTTAGAGTATCCGCGCCGTACGACGATCCGTTCCGGATCCGTCGAGATTTATACGGTCGAACACCTTTTGGCGGCACTGGCTATGTTAGGCATAGATAATCTACAGGTAAATATCAACGGCCGGGAGGTCCCCGGGTTAGACGGAAGTTCGCAAGAATATATCGCGAATATCGAGAAGGCCGGGATCCAAGAACAAAAGGAGCCGAAGAATTATTTCGTGTTGCGGGAACCGTTATGGATCGAAGATAACCATTCTTCCCTGATCGCGTTACCCCATTCGGAGTTTAAAGTGTCTTATACGTTGCAATATGATAATACGTTTCTCGGTTCAGAATTTCTGGAAGTCGTCCTGAACGGTTCGTATAATCACAAAGATCTGGCGGGAGCGCGCACTTTTTGCCTGGAAGACGAAATAGAACCGTTAAAAAAATTAGGCCTGGGTAAAGGGGCTAATTATGATAATACCTTGGTCATTTCAAAAAGCGGCGTGATAAAGAATACGTTGCGGTACAAAGATGAATGTGTACGCCATAAAATACTGGACCTTATCGGCGATTTGTATCTTGCCGGGCCGATGAAAGCGCATATCATCGCCGTGCGCAGCGGACATGTTCACAACATTAAATTGCTGTCGAAATTGAAGAACTATCGCGACCGCCTGGGTACTGCGGGTGTCGCCAGCAGCAGAGATTATGTTCCAAACGCTTCATGTACTTTGGAAGCCGAACAGATCATGAAAATACTTCCGCACCGGTATCCGTTTTTGCTCGTTGACCGGATCATCCATATCGAGCAGGGAAAGAGAGCGATCGGGATCAAGAACGTAACGATCAATGATTATTTTTTTCAGGGGCACTTTCCGTCAAAGCCGGTCATGCCGGGCGTGTTATTGGTCGAGGCCATGGCGCAGGTCGGCGGCGTGTTAATGCTGTCGTCCGAAGAACATTGCGGTAAGATAGCTTATTTCCTGGCCGCGGATGAGGTTAAATTCAGGAAAACAGTGGTTCCCGGCGATCAATTATTCATTGAAGTGGACGCGGATAAAGTCAAATCCAGGACCGGACAGGTCAAAGGCGTGGTTAAAGTCGATGGAAAATTAGTCGCAGAAGGCACCTTGCGGTTTATTTTGGGAGAATCTCAGTAATGCCAAAAAAGCAGTCCCGAATACATAAAACAGCGATCATCGGCAAAAAGGTGCACCTGGGGAAAAAGGTGCAGGTCGGCCCGTATGTGGTCATAGACGGCGATGTCGTGATCGGGGATCATACGGTCATCGAAGCGGGTGCCCATATCGTCAATACAACGACTATCGGGAAAGATTGTAAGATCTTTCAAGGCGCGGTGATCGGCCAGATCCCTCAGGATTTAAAATATAAAGGCGAAAAGACTTCGGTGGTCATCGGAGACAATAACAGTATCCGCGAGTATGTCACGGTCAATCTGGCGACCGCGGAAAAAGGTGAGACCACGATCGGCAATAATAATTTGATCATGGCGTATTCGCACGTCGCGCACGATTGCACGATCGGCAACGATAACGTGCTTGCAAATGTCGCGACGTTGGCGGGATTTGTACAGATCTCGAACCGAGTGGTTATCGGAGGGCTGGTCGCGGTGCATCAGTATTGCCGGATCGGGGACGGCGCGATCATCGGCGGCTGTTCGAAAGTCGTTCAGGATATACCGCCGTATGCCATGGCTGATGGGCATCCGGCCGTTGTCCGGGGGCTTAATCTCATCGGTTTAAAAAGAGCGCAGGTCAGCCGGGATGAGATCCTGGCCCTGAAGAAGGCTTTTGCCATATCGTTTTTTAAAGGGCATCCGATATCCAAAGCGGTCGATGAGTTACATCGAGCGAAAATATCTTCTTTCGATTCCATAAAAAAGCTTATCGCATTTTTATCGTCTTCCAAACGAGGTATCGCCCGTTAAACCAATGAAATTAGCCGTTCTTGCGGGAAATAGGACGTTACCGCTCTTTTTTTGCAGAGAGGCCCGGGAGCACGATCCTTCCCTCGAATTGGTCGTTTTCGCGTTTGAGCATGAAACGAGCCCGCAGATCAAGCGTTACGCTCATACTCTGCATTGGACCGATCCGGCGCAGTTAGGCGCATTGATCGACCGGCTTAAATCGGAACAGTGTACCCAGGCGGTCATGGTCGGACAGATCAATCCGAAACGCCTTTTTCAATCGCAACAAGCGTGGGACCCTGTTTTAAAGGACGTGGTCCAGTCGATCACTGATTTTCGAGCGCACACGATCTTTACGCAGATCGTGCGCCGTATCGAGCAGACGGGAATCAGGTTCCTTGATTATCATTCGTTTGTACTTGAACATATGGCCGGGAAAGGGCCGCAAACGTCGTTTGATTTTACGATCCAGTCTTTGGCTGTTGAAAGTATGTTTCCCTTGATCAAGAGGATCGTTAACGTCGATATCGGCCAGACTATTGTCGTAAAAAACAAGACCATTGTCGCCGTAGAAGCTATCGAAGGCACCGACAATACTATTTTGAGAGGCTACCGGTACGCCGGCACAGGATGTACGATTTTTAAGGTAGCAAAAGATAATCATGACATGCGTTTTGATATTCCCGTGGTAGGGCCTCGGACGATCGCGTTATTGCGGCGTATTCGCGCTGCCGGGTTATTGGTAGAAGCGGGGAAAGTCCTCTTTATCGATAAGCCCGCGACGGTCGCGTTGGCAAATAAATATCGTATACCGGTATGGGGCATTCAATTTTCATAGGCCTTATGATCGCCTGGTCTTTGACCGGATGCAGCGGCGTGAACCGGTTAGTCGCGCTTTCCCGGGAGAAAACCGCGCAGTCGGCCCTCGAAGAGCAAGCCCACCGGCAGTATCAAAACATCAAAGCGCACCTGCCATCGGTGGTCGGCATGAACAAAACGGCGGTGCAGAAGCTGTACGGCGACCCGGCTTTGGCAATGCTGTCGCGGGACGGTACGCCGGTTTTGATTTACCGGGATTCGTTTTCATGGTGTAGCCAGAAGATATATCTCTATAATTCGTCAGAAGGGACTATTGCAAAATATGAGATTGTTCAACCCTGTCAGAATAAATAAGCCGACTGGCGGTTGCCGGCTGAGTTTTGCCTTAATACTCGGCATGGTCATAGTAACCGGGTGCGCGACGGTCCCGACGCAACGGTACACGCGTTCATATAGCGACATGCGGACGTTCGCGAAACAATATAATCTGCAGTATGAGTACGATATGTTCCTGGAGACGGTTAAATTTACCGGGATGTCGGTGTCGATCAAAGGTTTGATCGGCAGTTCTTTAGTGTATCATAACGGCTCTATCTATGATCTGCAGGCTCCGATAGAGTATCGTGACGGTAATGTGTATGTCCCGGAATCCATCCGGGACATTTTCGCGCAAAAAAGGCTTCCGGTGTATCCCATACCGTCGATCGTCGACATAAAAACGATCATCCTTGACGCGGGGCATGGCGGTAAAGACCCCGGAGCGCGTTATGGCGGCATTGAGGAGAAACGGCTTAATTTAAAGCTCGTCAGCTTGTTGAAAAATGAACTCGAGAAATACGGTATTCGCGTCTTGTTGACGAGGATCGATGACCGGTACATTTCATTGAAGAAACGCGTCCGGATCGCCGCTGATTCGCAGGCGGATTTTTTTGTCAGTATCCATATTAACGCTTCACGCAATCGTTCGCGGCAGGGCCTTGAGATCTATTATTTGTCGGAACGTTTTATGAACGAGCAGGTCAAAGAGATCGTCATGAAGGAGAATGCCGAGGTTTCGCGTGAAATCACCTCGACGACTTCCCATATCCTTAAGGACATGATCTCTCAGGAGAATCTTACCCGGTCATTAGAGCTTGCGCACGCGATATACCGGGCTGCCGGAAAGTTCGGATTGAAGACCAATTGTATCCGGGGCGCGCCATTTTATGTCTTGAAATATAACCGTTTGCCTTCTATATTGATAGAGGTAGGTTATTTAAGCAATACGTATGAGCGGACCCAATTGATCAAGAGCAGCTATTTGAAAGAGATCGTTGAGGCTGTCACGCTGGGTATCGTAACGTTGAAAAAACAGTATGCCTACATACATCAATAAGAAAGGATATCATGGACAACCGTCCGATAGGTATTTTTGATTCCGGAATAGGCGGTTTGACGGTATTCGATAAGATCCGCGAGATCCTGCCTTCCGAAGACCTTGTGTATCTCGGCGATACGGCCCGCGTTCCGTACGGCAATAAATCGTTTTCGACTATCCTTAAATTCAGCATAGAGAATGTGCTTTTTCTTTTAAAGCACAACGTAAAACTCATTGTCGTCGCCTGCAATAGTTCGGCGGCAGTTTCCTTGTCTTTTCTCTCGGCGAATTTTAAGATCCCGATCGTCGGCGTGATCAAACCGGGCGCGGAACACGCATTACGCGTGTCTTCCGGACAGCGCATCGGTATTATCGGGACGGCGTTAACGATAAAAAGTAAAGCGTACGAGAAGGAATTGCGTTTGTTGACGAAAAAAGTAAAAACGGTCACGCAAAGTTGCCCGCTCTTTGTGCCGCTTATCGAGAACGGCTGGGTACAGAATCCGATTACCAGGGACGTGATCGCTTTTTATCTGAAACCCTTGCGCAATAAGGTCGATACCCTCATTTTAGGCTGTACACATTACCCGATCATCAAGCCGGTGATAAAAAAATATCTGCCGCGCGTAAAACTGGTCGACTCATCGGAGCAGACTGCCGTAGCGGTCCAAACGACCTTGAATATCATGGACCTACGCTCGTCAGTCAAAAAAGGGCAGTCGCGTATTTTTGTGACCGACGACCCCGCGAGATTTAAATCCGTTTCCGCGATCTTCTTGAAGCGTCCTATTGAACGAGCGGAGTTGGTATTAAACGGAGCCTATACCTAAACGATGTACACGGTAACGATTGACGATCATTTCAGCGCAGCGCATTCCCTAAGGAATTACCGGGGCAAATGTGAAGAACTGCACGGCCATAATTGGAAAGTAAAGATAACGATTTCCGGGAAAAAGCTGCGTGAAGGGTTGTTATTCGATTTTACCGAGCTAAAGAAGATCTCCGCGCAGATACTCTCCCGGCTCGATCATACCCATTTAAATGAAACGCTTGCGTTTTTTAAAAAAAACAATCCGACGTCCGAGAACATAGCGTGGTACCTTTTTTTTGAGTTTAAGAAAGCCTTGTCTTCGTACCCGCGCAGCGCGGTACGCCTTCGTAAAATAGAAGTATGGGAAACAGAACGCTGCATGGCTTCTTTTAGTGAAACCGGCGATGAATAAGTATGCGGTCATCCTTCTTTCCGGCGGGATCGATTCTACTGCCTGCCTGTATTATGCCCGCCAGCGGTTCAATCTGTCGGCGTTGATATTTGATTACGGACAGCGTCATCGAAAAGAGATCGATGCCGCGCGGTCTATTGCCGGCAGATTGCATATACCGTACCGGGTTGTCACTCTTGATCTGCATTGGGTAACGTCCGCGTTGACATCTAAATCAATGCCGGTCCCTAAAAAACGGAATTTGCTGGCCCAGGGCATCCCGACGACCTATGTGCCGGGAAGGAACATCTTGTTTCTAAGTTACGCGGTGTCTTTTGCCGATAATTTCAATTACCGTGATATTTTTATCGGGGCGCATACGCAGGATTATTCAGGGTACCCTGATTGCCGCGGTGAGTTTATCTCGGCGTTCGAGAAAGCGGTCAATCGAGGCATTAAAAACCGGGTCACGATTCACGCGCCGTTTCTTAAGATGGGCAAGTCAGAGATCATTAAGATCGGCTTACGGCTGAAAGTCCCTTTTCACCTGACGTGGTCTTGTTATGAAGGCGGTAAGACGCCGTGTTTGACCTGTGATAGCTGCCGATACAGGATAGAAGGTTTTAGAAAACTGGGGATGGAGGATCCCCTGCTGAAAAAATAATATTTTCTCAGCAGAATGATCAATCTCCAATGTCCAATTTCCAATGGGAATCAATTACTGGTTATTTTGATTGGTAATTGGTTATTGGAAATTGATTGATTATTGGATATTGGTAATTGAGCATTTAATTGAGATGATTACTGCGAAGATCTCGGAAATATTCACGAGTATCCAAGGCGAAGGCCCTTATGTGGGGATTCCGACGCTTTTTGTCCGTTTTTATGGCTGCAACTTAGATTGTTCTTATTGTGATACCGATCCCGCCGGGTACGAAGACTATACGGCAGCGCGTTTTATTAAAAAGATCGCGGGCATCAAACGCGACTCGTATTCGATGATTTCTTTGACCGGGGGCGAACCGTTATTACAGGCTGCTTTTTTAGCCGAAATCCTTCCGAAGATACGGAAATTAAGGAAGCCGGTCTATTTAGAGACAAATGCCACGTTGTCGAAAAGCCTGGAAACTGTTTATGGCTATGTGGATATCATCGCGGCGGATCTGAAAAACGAGTACCTAAGCGATCCGAAAGTTTTACGGCAACAGATTGATTTCTTGAGAATAGGGATGAAAAAGAGCTTTATTAAGATTATAATAACGTTGAGCGATACCGCCGCTCAGATGCGTAAGATCGCCGGTCTTTTGAAAAAAATCCGGTGTCATCAGGATGTCGTTTTGCAACCGGATACGAAGAATTTGGCAAGAACGTATGAAAAAGCCTGGGCGTATAAAAATATATTCATCCGCGCGGGAATATCCGTGCGAATAATCCCTCAGGTGCACAGATTAGCAGGAGTTCAATAATGAAACGAATAGATCCCGCGTTAGTACGCATGACTGTCGCCCGGCTTTGTCGAGAAGCCAATTGCCGGATCCGGCCGGATATCCAGGCTGCATTACGCCGGGGTTCTCGCCGGCAGAGGAGCGCATTAGGAAGGGAATTGTATGCTCTTTTAAACGATACCGTCGCGATCGCGCGTAAACGGGATATCCCTATTTGTCAGGATACCGGCTATCCGGTTGTTTTTGCCGACATCGGGCCGGACGTGTTTGTTGACGCGGCTTTAAAAAAAGCGATTATCGACGGGGTCAAGTCGGGATATTGTGCGGGAAATTTGAGGGCGTCTATCGTAGCGCCTTTTAAACGAGACCATCCGGATGTCATACCTCCGGTTGTTCATTTTGATTTTGTAAACAAAAAAGGCCTTACGTTAACGGTCCTGCCCAAAGGGTTCGGTTCTGAAAATAAAACAGCTCTTAAATTGTTTAAGCCGACCGCGTCATTCGAGGCTATCGCCGAATTCGTCGTTTCTTCCGCAAAAAATGCCGGAGCGTCCGCTTGCCCGCCTTTTTTTATCGGCATCGGTATCGGAGGCACCGCGGATTACGCGTTATTATTGAGTAAAAAAGCGCTGCTGAAGAAGTTCGGTAGCCGGCCGCAGGATAGCAACGAGCGAAAGCTTACGGATACAATCATACGGAAACTCGGCACGGTTCCTTTTGGTATCGCGGGTTTGAGCGGGGCACCTGTTTGCTTAGGCGTTAATATCGTGACGGCTCCGACCCATATTGCCGGCTTGCCGGTCGGCGTGAGTATTTCCTGCTGGGTGATGAGATCGGCGAGTAAAACGATATTAAAATAAGCGTGTTGCGTCGTGCGTATATCGTATTGCGCAATACGCAGTACGCAATCCGCAAGACACATTCAAAAGTAGTCTTTAAGATGAAAACAATTAAAATACACAGCCCTCTTACAAATGCTCAATTGAAGCCGCTCAAAGTAAGTGACCTGGTTTTTTATACCGGTGAGTTGTATACGATGCGGGATCAGGCGCATCGGCGTTTGTTTGAGTTGTACAAGCGAAAGAAGCGGTTGCCTTTTGATCCGGCCGGGAAGGTCATTTATTACTGCGGTCCGACGCCGGCCCCGCGCGGCGCGTGTATCGGGTCTTGCGGCCCGACGACGTCCGAGCGTATGGATGCCTACACGTATTTTTTGATAGACAAAGGGGTAAAAGCTTTTGTCGGCAAAGGAGAACGTTCCGCGGCTCTTGTCGGCTATTTCTTTAAGCACAAATGTTTGTATTTTTTGGCAGTCGGTGGCGCCGGAGCCTATTACGCGCAGCGGGTGTCCCGGTGCGAATCGGTCTGTTTTAAAGATTTAGGCCCGGAAGCTGTTTATAAATTGTCGGTCCATGATTTTCCCCTGATCGTCGGCATTGATACGCATCGGCAGTATATCTATTCCCGTTTTCAGAATATCCCGGTCTTATCCGGGGAGAATAGGGAGCCGAACCTGATTCCGCATCCAAAAGCCTACTGAGGAATGGGACAAAGGAAGAGGTTTCCTGCTGCGGGGTTTCAGAAAAACTGTTGCCAAAAAAGGGAATCGTGCTAATATAAAGTGGCTGATTTTAGAGGGTTTTTTCGTAACCAGAGAGGATATCAATGCCTGTACATTTAACAGAAGAAAATTTTAAGAAAGAAGTCTTGGAATCGGCGGTTCCTGTCCTGGTTGATTTCTGGGCTGAATGGTGCATGCCCTGCAAGATGATTACTCCGACTATTAAAGCGTTAAGCTCAGAATATAAAGGCCGTTTCAAGGTCGCGAAATTGAATGTCGAGGAAGCCTCGACCGTCGCGTCACAGTATGGGATCATGAGCATCCCGACGATCTTGATCTTCAAAGACGGTAAGATCATGGATAAAGTCGTCGGGGCCTTGTCAAAGCAGGATTTAGAACGGTTTATGGGAAAATACCTGTAGGGAGCCCGGATGCCTATTTATAACTTCCAATGTAAGAAATGTGCGAAGGTTTTTGATCTTTTGGTGGGAGTTTCTTTGGAGCCCACTCCTAAAAAGTGCCCGGCATGCGGATCGACCGCTCTTGATCAGCGGTTAACGTGTTTTGCCGTCGGCAGCAGCTCATGCCAGTATAATACCGCGCATCCTGAAAGCCCTTGCATGCAAAAGGGAGCGTGTTCGTCCTGCCCGAGTCATTGATCGTTTTTGCACACGAATTAAAAAGGAGGTCTGTATGTATCGCTCATCTAATCCAATATTTCGTGATAATGTGTACGACATACACGCGTCGTCAAGCGGCCAGGTTATGAGTATTGACGGTGCCGTCAACAAGACGTTATTATTGACCATTCTTATTCTTCTGAGCGCAGGGTGGATCTGGCATAAAGCATTTTCCGGTTTTGCCGCGGTCGGTACATTTATCGGCATCGGCGCGATTGTCGGCATGATCCTCGCGTTTATCACGGTCTTCAAAAGAACGTGGGCCCCGGTTACCGCTCCATTATACGCAATTTTTGAAGGAGTTTGTTTAGGCGGCATTTCGGCTCTTTTTGAAGTCCGTTATCCGGGAATCGTGGTTAAAACCGTTGGTTTGACCTTTACGACGTTGGCCGCGATGTTGGTGTTGTATAAGACGAAGGTAGTACAGCCGACGGAAAAGTTTAAGTGGGGCGTAATGGCTGCGACCGGCGGTATCGCCTTGATTTATCTGATCGGATGGATTTTAAGCTTTTTTAAGATCGTTTTGCCTATTTATGGCAGCAGCCTTTTCGGCATTGTTTTTAGTTTTTTTGTCGTCGGCATTGCCGCGTTGAATCTGATCATTGATTTTGATTTTATTGTCAAAGGAAGCCAGCAGAGTTTGCCGAAATATATGGAATGGTATGGGGCTTTTGGCCTTATGGTCACGCTGGTATGGTTGTATATCGAATTGTTGCGTTTATTGAGCAAGTTGAATGAACGAAGATAAATGATCGTATTGCGGATTGAGTATTGCGTCTAATTTGAATGTATCCATTTTGTTGTTTTAGATTTGGACGCATTACGCACGGCGCAATACGGTTAAAATAAATGGAGGATACGAAAATGCCGACCTATGAATATGAATGCCAGAAATGCAAACATCATTTTGATAAATTACAGTCGATGAGTGAGGCTCCGGTCAAACGTTGCCCGAAATGCAAAGGGAGCGTTAAACGCCTGATCAGTGCCGGAGCCGGCCTTATTTTCAAGGGCAGCGGTTTTTTTATCACCGATTACAAGAAAAGAAATACTTCTCCGGCCGTGTCGGATAAGAAACATACATCAACGGGGAAAGATGGGAAGTAATCGGCCTGTAATGAGTACCGGAACCTCGATCAAGCCTTTTCAGGGATGGTTTTATAATACCGATAAGATCTCTTCCTACGCGGATGTCGTGTGCCCGCCCTACGATATTATCGACGCGAAAAAGAAAGAACACTATTATCAGAATTCTCCCTACAATTATTGCCGGATTTTGCTAAAAGAAGACGGCCGGACCTATCAGGATCTGGCAGAGCGGTTTAACGCTTGGATCCGTGAAGGAGTTTTCAAGCAGGACGCGCACCCGGCGTATTATTTGTATCGTCAACGCTATGTTTTACAGGGGCAGAAACAGGAACGCCTGGGATTTATCGGATTATTGCGGTCGGACGAAGAAAAGCTGATCCATCCGCACGAGTATACGCATCAAAAAGCAAAAGATGACCGTTTTAACGTATTGAAAGAAGTCCGCGCGAACCTCGAGCCCATTTTCATCATTTCATCGGATCCGGTCACGATCATACAGAGGTTATACCGGAAGGTCCGGAAAAGCAAACCCGTTCTTTCCTTGAAGGACCAGGATGCGGTGTATCACACGATCTGGAAAATCAACAAACCGGCGGACGTAAGCGCGATCACCAAAGAATTCCAGAATAAAAAAATGGTCATTGCCGACGGCCATCACCGTTTTGAAGTCTCGCGCGAATATTTCTTTGAGGTCGGTAAAAAACAGGGGACCCCTGACGCGAACTATCTCATGGCCTATTTTACCGATTGTTCCTCGCTGACGGTCTTGCCGACACACCGCATTATCCGTTTGCCCTATACCCGGCAGCAGCTGGTCGAATTGTTGTCGGCGCAGGGGAAAGTCGCCCAGTATAATAATCACAAGGAATTGGCTCAGGCATTGCAGAAAATACCGCATAGTTCTATGGCGTTCGGCATATATCATGATAAGCATTATCTTTTGTTTACGGTCGCCAAGACCCGATTATTAAAGAAAGCCCGGGAGGTCCCGTCAAGCAAGATCTTCGCCCATCTTGATGTTTTTCTTCTGCATACGGTTATTTTTGATATAATATTACGGGTGCCGGCGGGTACGGAGATCACGTATACGCATTCCGATGCGGAAGCCGTGGATCTGTCCGATGCGCAAAAAGCATTTGCTTTTTTAGTCCGGGCCACCACGTTGAAAGAGATCGTTCAGTTGGCCAGAAAAGGCATACGTATGCCGCAAAAATCGACGTATTTTTATCCGAAAGTATTATCGGGTATGGTATTAAGGAGGTTTCAATAGTGCCGTTATTTAAGTCATCGAAAGACAAAGAATCGAAAAAGAAGATCATCCCGGACGGGTTGTGGGTGAAATGTCCTTCTTGTAATAAGACGGTTTTTAAAAAGACGCTGGTCGAGAATTTTAAAGTGTGCCCGTATTGTGTGTATCATTTTCCGTTGACTGCGCCGGAACGCATCGAGCTTTTGATCGATAAAGATACCTTTAAAGAGTATTTGAGTTCGATCGTGTCCGCTGACCCGCTGGAATTTCAGGGGCCGAAAGCTTATAAGGATAAGATCGAGGAAAGCAAGAAAGAGACCTCTTTGAAGGACGCGGCATTGGTCGGAGAAGGTAAGCTTAGCGCGAAAACGGTGGTTTTTGGCGTTACCGACCAGCGTTTCATCATGGGGTCGATGGGTTCAGTCTTAGGTGAAAAGATAACCTACGCGGCAGAGAAGGCCGTGGAACTTAAACGTCCTTTGATCATTGTTTCAGGTTCCGGAGGCGGTGCGCGTATGTATGAAGGGCTTCTCAGTTTAATGCAGATGGCGAAGACTTCCGGCGGTTTAGCGAAACTGCATAAGCATAGGATCCCGTTTATTTCGGTTTTGACGCATCCGACGATGGCGGGAGTTTTAGCCTCTTTTGCCGGTTTGGGAGATGTTATTATCGCTGAACCGAGAGCTTTGATCGGTTTTACCGGGCCAAGAGTCATTGAGCAGACAACCAAACAGAAATTGCCGGAAGGCTTTCAGACTTCGGAATTCAATTTGGAACATGGTTCTGTCGATATGGTCGTCGAACGCAAGAATCTGAAGAAAAAGTTGGAAGACATCATCGATTATCTCGGCTTCTAAAACGCAGTTACTCCGATTACACAATCCCGCTCACAGAGGTCCCCGCGACAGCGCATGATCACGCGAAACATCCTGATCTGCGGTATACTTATCGTTGGCATATCCGCGTATCTTTTATTCTACCCCAATCCTTCGATCCGGATCGGCCCGCACCGGTTGACCTATGAACTTGCCGACACGCCGCAAAAAAGAGAAACCGGTCTGATGTTCCGTGATACGCTGGCGCGCGATCACGGTATGTTGTTTGTTTTTCCGGATACCCAGGAGCCCTGTTGTTTCTGGATGAAGAATACGTACATTCCTTTGGATATCGCATTTATCGATAATGAGTTCCGGGTCACCGATATCATTTCCCGCCAACCGCGATCTGAACAATCATCATGCGTTCCGGCGGCCCGCTACGTTTTAGAGACAAACCAGGGATGGTTTCAGCGAAACGCGGTGAAAAAAGGATCGAGGATCGCTATTTTTAAAACAATTCTCCTTGAAAAAAAGGATAATCTCTGGTATTAATAGGATTGAGGGTGATTGAGAAATAAATCCCTGCCATATCCGTGGTAGTTCATTGATGCTAAAGCCAACACTATTTGTGAGGGCGCTATATTCCGAACAACTGAGGTTGTCAGGAGCGGTGCCCACCTGTATGAGCACAGGACTTTAAAGCGTCATAACTTCACGGATAAGAGGCGGGGGTAGTATAGAAATATCCAATTTCAAATATCCAAATTCCCACTATAAAGACAGGAGATCATATGGATAAGTGTCTGAGGAAGCTTTTTTTGTTTGCGTTTGTTGTAGTTTGTATAGGCATGTTAAACACAGGAGTGAACGCTATGGAAAAAAAGACCGTAGTCTTGGAGACGAATCAGGGAGCGATTGAAATAGAGCTTCTGCCGGATATCGCGCCGAAAGCGTGCGAGAATTTTACGAAGCTTGTCGAAAAAGGATATTACAACGGATTGATCTTTCATCGGGTCATAAAAGGATTTATGATCCAGGGCGGGGACCCTACCGGGACGGGTACCGCAGGACAATCAGTATGGGGAAAGTCATTTGAAGATGAAGTCTCGCCCGCGGTAAAGTTTGACAGCGTCGGTATCTTAGCCATGGCGAACGCCGGGCCGAATACGAATGGAAGCCAGTTTTTCATAACGACGGCAAAAACACCGTGGCTGAATATGCGCCATACGATATTTGGAAAAGTCGTATCCGGATATTCCGTCGTAGAAAAGATAGAAAACACCGCAACGGGCGCTCAAGACCGGCCGGTTTCCGAACAAAAGATCATTAAGGCGACGATCAAGACCGAATAGCTTTATTCCCCGAAGGGCTTAAGAGCCCCGCGGAAAAAACGGGAATGTAAGTCTTCTTTCCCGGGCCTTTTTTTCCCGTTGAGCCTTGCCTGTCTTTCACTACGCTTGAGCCGGCCTTCATCTTAGGGCGTATTGACAGGCAAGCGTCGATGTGATACACTTTTTCAATCCCTTTTTAGCTAGGGTAGTTTTGTCTTATATTTAAGACAGAAGAGGTGCGTCATTAGTAATGTTTGGGGCCATCGTACGTCATAATAAAATCTTAAAAATGTTGCCTGCAGTATTACCGAAGACAGCGCGAACTTTAACGGTCATTATTCCCGCGTATAATGAAGAGAAGAGTATTTCCGATACCGTTCAAAGCCTTCGGGCTCAGACTATTGCCATAGATGAGATCATCGTCGTTGATGATTGTTCTACCGATGGGACGGCTGCAGTCGCCCGGTCTTTGGGCGTAACCGTTGTCCGCCCGCCGCGTAATACAGGATCAAAAGCCGGCGCGCAGAATTTTGCCCTTGCGATGGTGAAGACCGATTTTACCATGGCTCTGGATGCCGATACGACGCTGGCCCCGGACGCCGTCGAAAAAATGTTGAAGGAGTTTACGAATGCTGAAATCGTGGCGGTTTGCGGTTTTGTCAAGCCGCGGTTTGTCCGAACGATATGGGAGCGCGGCCGATACATAGAATATGTTTTCGCGTTTTCATTTTATAAACAGATACAGGATTATTATGGAAAGCCGATGATCTCATCCGGGTGTTTTTCAGTGTATCGTACGGAAATCTTGCGCGTTCAGCAGGGCTGGTCTGTGCGGACCTTAGCGGAAGATGTCGATTTGACATGGCGTTTCTACAAAGCGGGATACCAGGTCCGTTTTATCCCGGAAGCTGTCGGATATCCGATAGAACCGCATAATTTTCATTTTATGAGTAAGCAGTTAAAACGCTGGTCTCATGGATTTGTTCAGAATGTGCGTATTCATTGGCAGGATATCGTCAGTATTGGATATTTACGTTCATTAGTCGCGGTAGCTCTGTGGGATGCGACATTTGCTTCTCTGACGTATTTGCTCATACTTCCTTTCCTGGCCATCTTTTTTGCCCAGCCGTTTTTTCTGCTGGGATATATCATCGATGCGCCGGCAGTATTGATCCCGACGATCTTAAGAAAGGAAAGCAAGAAAGAATTATTGCAGGTGATCAGCAGCCTCCCGGCTTTTTTTATTTTACGTACGGTTAATAGTATCTTTATGATAGAAGCCGTATGGACTGAATTAATATGTAAACGGACGTTTTCCGTTTACGAGAAAGGACATTAATACGATGACGGCAGGATTACCGGGGACAGGAATTGGAGGATTTTTTTATCTTTTGAGCGCTTTATTGATGCCCGCGCATGAGTTTTGTCTGATGTGCCAGGGAAAAAGTAATTGGAAACGCTGGAAAATGGCAGTGCGCCAGTCGGTGTTGGCCTTTCTCGTTATTGTCAGTGTTTGGGGGACCGGTTGGCTTTTGGGTGTCATAATGGCGTCGTTGCGCGTGAAGCCGGAGACTATATCCAGCCACGTCCAAGCTTCAAATCTGGTCAAAGTCACGGCGATTTATTTCTCGTTGCTGACTCTTTTAGCGGTTATTGTGGCGATTCAGTGCGTCAGTATGTTCCCACAAAAGAAGCGCGCGAAGTGATACTTTTGATGCGAGCAGAGTCCGTTTCACTACATCTGGCCGTGTGCGGTCTCGGAGCGGTCTTTTCCGGTGTCGTGCGTCAATAAATTGCAAAAAAGATTGTTTTTCCCGTCGCTTATTTTATAATAAAAAACAAACACAGCGCAAAAGGGGACCATGAAGAAAAAGATACTCATTATCGGGTTGCTGGCAAGCTTGATTCCCGGATGGCTTTTGGCCGCGCCGTGTTACGGCCCGATCATGCCGGAGAGCCGGAAAGTTTTTGCCGGCGTGCAGAGTTATGCCCTGATGCGCAGGAATTTAGAGAACGACTACGGGTTCATCAACAGTACCCAGTATTTTTATATGATGTCGTTTGGCATCACCGATTGGTTTTGCCTTGACGGCAAGATCGGGACCGGCAACATCAGAGCGCATCCGAATGAACAGGAGAAAGTACATTACGAATCGGCTTTTGCCGGCGGCTATGGCTTTCGTTTCCGGCTCTATCAAAATGAGAATAAAACGATAAACTATATTTTCGGGTTTCACCATATCAGTGTCCATCCATATGGGAAAATAGTCGAAGGCAATAAGCATCGGGCGATAGTGGATGATTGGCAGTTCTCTTTGCTCAGTTCGGTGCAGGTCAAAGATTGGGTCCCGTACGGAGGGCTTAAATGGTCGAGAGTAGATTATATTCATACGTTGAATAATGAACGTAAACGGGTCATGGGTGATATCGCTCATCCTTTTGGCGTGATCGCCGGGATCGATATCCCTTTGCAGAAGTGCAAATGGTGGCTGAATCTTGAAGGCCATCTTATTGATGAAACGGCCGTATCCGGTTCTCTTATCTATGCTTTTTAGGGATGAACGTGTCCGCGGATTGACACGGTTTGACGGTTTTGCTATAGTGTTGCCTACGTATGTGCGCCATGAATAAACAGATTCGGGATAGAACGGTACTTTTAGTGTCTCTTTTACTCGTCGGCCTTATCTGCGTCGGTGCTCCCTCGCCGGTATGGGCATATTGGATATGGTCACCCAAAACCCAACAGTGGAAGAACCCGAAGAACAGCCCGTTGGCAACGCCTCAATTACAGCTGGATTCCGGCATACGATATTTTGAGAAGCAGCAGTATAAAGAAGCGATCAAAGAGTTTAAGAAACTGCTTGCGCATTACGCGGACGCGAAAGAAGCTGCGGAGGCGCGCTACTATATCGGCCGGGCCTATGAAGGATTGAAGGACCTCTATGCAGCGTTTAAGGAATACCAAAAAGTCATCGATTCGTACCCGCAGAGCGCCCGCATCAAGGAGATCATTCAGCGGCAATTCGATATCGGCGAGTCTTTCTTAAGTAAAACACGGCAGAAATTTTTGGGCGTGAAAGTGACGGATTTAGTCGAACATCCTTCCTTGGAGATCTTTAAAGCGGTCATCAACAATGACCCTTATTCCGAATTGGCCATTAAAGCCCAGTATAAATTGGGGGCGTTGTTAAAAGAATTGCACCGGTATGAAGACGCGATCGCGGCGTTTAATAAAGTCGTCGATAATTATCCCGACAGTACCTGGGTCGAAGCGGCAAAATTCCAATCAGCCCAGTGTACGGTATTACTGTCCGGCGGATATCAATATGATACCAGCGGCAGGGAAGAAACGATCAAGACGTATCAGGATTTTGTCGATAAGCATCCTGATGTTAAATTATCCGAGGAAGCGCGTGCCGATATCGAGAGGTTGAATGAGAATGAAGCGCACAAAAAAATCGATATCGCTCATTTTTACGAGTTGCAGAAAGATTTAAAGAGCGCGTTGATCTACTATGAATACGTGGCTTCGCATTTCCCGAAAAGCTCCTGGGGGACCCAGGCGCAGCAGAAAGTGAATGATTTAAAAGAAGTGGTCAGACCAAATGAGAAATAAGCTCTTCGCCGTGCTGATCGTCGCCGGTTTTGTGTTGCCTTTTTCGGGGTGCGGTATCACGTGCAGGTCGTTCGTTTCTGAGACGGCAGGGAAAAAGATCTTTGTCGAAGAAGTTTCAAATCCGATGGCTGCGGTGACCATCGGCAGCAAGGACCGTATTGAGAACAAGAGCTATCCCATCGGCATTGAAAAAATGTTGCGTTCTGAATTGATCAGCAGGTTTCAGACCGAGGGGTATTTGAAAATCGTCAATAGCCGGGAGGCGTCGGATATCGTTCTCACGACGGCAATCACTGATTACCAGCGCGAAGCCGTTACGGTACAGGACAATAATCAGATCAACGATTACCGTCTTACCATCAACGTTCAGGCTCATTTTATCGATGCAAAAACCAATACCGAGATCACCAAGACTGAAGTGAGTACCGACAGTTCGTTCGAACTGGCCAGTGACCGGATACGGGACGGTTCCGACTCTTTACATCTGGTTCTTTCCAAAGCAGCCCGGAAAATCGCCGGGGCATTGTTGGATCAGTGGTAAACCAATCAAAAAAAGGCTTTGTTATTTTCGGCAGCGATCGTGTTTTTAAAAAACAGCGGATAGATGCCGTTCGCGGGGAGTTCTACGCAGGCAGCCTGCCGCAGGATTCTATCGACGTGTATCCGGACGCGATCGATCTGCGTTCCCTTGAAGATACTTTGACGATGATTAGTTTCCAGGGAAAGAGAATGGTCGTTTTTAAGAACGCCGAGGGGCTCCGGGCACCGGCAAAAGAGTATTTGACGGCTTTTATTGCCAAGCGTTTATCGCTGTTTGATATATTTTTGCTGTTCGAGTATGAAGAATCGGATTCTGATTCTCCCCGGCGGGACGCCTTTGTCACGATGTTAAAGAATGTTTTTCCGAGTCAACGGTGTCCGATGCCCCAGGGATCTTCGCCGGCGACGTTTTCTCATCTGTTTGCAGCGCTCCGGTCGAAAAGGCGGTCCGCGGCTTTACGGGTCACCGAAGAAATGTTGAAAGAGAAAGAGGCAGAGGTCGCGCCGCAAATAATGGGCGTATTAGTCAATTTTGTCCATAATAGCGCGCTTCCCGGAAAAGAACGGATGCTCTACCATTTGTGGAAAACCGACCGGGTGATCAAAACCGGTGCGGGGTCGCCGCGCACAGTCATCTCTCTCTGTTTGATCAAATTATTTAAGGATTATTTACGGTAGTACCGCGTTGATTTAGTAAGTATATTGAGGGACGCGTCACAACTGCATTTAAAATTAATTCTTCCTTAATCGATATCAGTAAGAATTCATTTAACAGTGCAGTAGGCGTTTTCAGGCTTTCTTTGCGGAAAGTCTCAGGCTTAACCGAGATTTAAGGCGGGAAGCCTTATTTTTATGGATCAGTTTCTTGGTCGTCGCGCGATCAAGCATTTTGAAGACTTTATTCAATGATTCTTGAACGGTTTTCTTTTCGCCGGTTGCCGCGATTTTCTTGAATTCCTTCATCAGAGATTTCAGCGCGGTCTCTTGCACGCGATTGTGCTCTCTCCGTTTAATATTCTGTCGTAAAGCTTTGTCAGCGCATTTTCTTTGTGGCATGGTATCTCTCCTTGTTTTTATTCTATAGACTGCATTTTATATCAAATTTGATTGCCAATGTCAAGAAAAAATATATGATATAACATATGTCTCACACGATTAACCGGCGGATCGCCTACAATACTTTCTTTATTACGGCTGGAACGCTGCTGTCGCGGCTTGCCGGTTTCGTCCGGGACATGCTTATGGCGCGGATATTCGGGGTGACCTGGGTCGCCGAGTCTTTTTTTGTCGCGTTCCGGATCCCCAATTTATTGCGGGAGTTGGTCGGGGAAGGGGGCATTGATTCCGTGGCCGTCCCGGTCCTTACCGCCCACCGGCAGGAATTGCATAAGGCTCAGAATCAATTGTTGAGCCTGACGTTGTATGTCTTGTGCGTTATCGTCGGCATCGGCGTCCTGATCAGCAAATGGCTGGTCATCGTTATCGCGCCGGGTTTTGCCGGCGATCCCTATCGATTGGCCTTGACCGTGTCCCTGACGAGGATCCTTTTCTTGTTTTTGTTTTTCAGCGCTTTGGCGGCCAGCCTCTCCACGATGCTCTATACCTTAAAAAAATTCTTCGTGCCGGCGTTATCGCCGGTGTTATTGAATATTGCCATGATCATCAGCCTTCTTTTGGCGCGCGGATCGGACGAGTTTATGATAACTCTTTTGGCCTATAGCGTCGTTGTCTCGGGGGTCGTGCAGTTGCTGATGCATTATTGGTATGTCGCTAAAGAAGGGTACTCTCTCCGTTTTTTCTCCATAACCGTCTTTAAAACTACCCTGGCGATGAAGATCGGCCGGCTTTTTACGCCCCGGCTGATAGCCGTATCCGTCTATCAACTGGATGTTTTTATCGATACGGTGCTTTCGTCTTTTTCGGCGATCGTCGGATCAGGCGCGGTCGGCGCCCTCTATTACGCGAACCGGATCTTTCAGTTCCCTTTGGCGTTATTCAGTCTTGCGGTTGCCCGGGCGATGCTGCCGGAACTTTCGGAATTAAAAGAGAGCGATATGAATTCTTTTAAACGGATATTCATGACGTCATTAGAGAATGTCGGTTTTTGCGTCGTTCCTTTTGCCTGTGTTTTTATGTTTTTTTCGGTCCCGCTGATCGAGGCGGTCTTTAAGCGCGGGACTTTTGACGCGTATTCCGTTCAGATCACCGCAAAAGCCTTGTGGGGGTATTCATTCGGTCTATTTTTCATCGCGAGCAACCGTGTCTTCTTCAATAGTTTCTATGCCCTGGAGAACACGAAAACGCCGGCCCGTATCGCGTTTACGGAGTTGTGCGTGAACACCGTGTTGAGTCTTCTTTTTATGTATCCGTTTAAAGTCGCGGGGATCACCTTCGCCAGCAGCTGCGCGTCGATAGTAAGCTCGCTTTTGTTGTGGATAGCCTTGACAAAAAAAATCGGGGCTTTGCCGTATGAACAGGTGGCGTGGACCTTTATTAAAGTGGGTATCAGTAGTGGGATCATGTGTTTGAGTATCGTTCTCGGATTGAAATTCCTGCCGATCCCGTCACGGTTGGTGGCTTTTTGCGTTGTTTGTGTCCTTGGTTGTGTCGTTTATTTCCTGGTTTGCGCGTTGTTGAGGGTACGGCAAACGCAACATCTATGGCAAGCAGTGCATAAAAAGTCCTTGAGGAAGCATTAAAGTTATTAGTACTTAGTCATTAGTCAGAAAACAAAAATGATTTTCTAAGTACTCAGTACTTAATGCTAATTACTTATTTATGGTTACACAAGTTTTCCTGCAATCTTTACCCAAAAAGCCCGGCGTGTATCTGATGAAAGATGCGCACGGTATTGTACTGTATATTGGAAAAGCCGTTTCGTTGCGCGGCCGCGTATCTTCATATTTTCAGGATCGTCCGCGGGAGAACCGTATCCAGCAACTTGTCGGTAAAGTGTGCGCTATCGAGTATCTGGTCTGTGATTCCGAGGCTCAGGCCCTGTTGCTTGAGGCTTCGTTGATCAAAGAGCGGAAACCTTTCTATAACATCGATCTTAAGGATGATAAAAGTTTTCCGTGGGTCGTCATCACGCGCGAGACGTATCCCCGGATCACCATCGCGCGGCCGAAGGATCTTGCCGGCGCGCTCATGATCGGCCCGTATCCGAACGTGAAGCTATTGCGGGAAGTTTTGAAACTTATCCGGACTATTCTGCCGTTTCGTAGCTGCAAGAAATTGCCTATCCGGCCGTGTTTGTTCTATCATGTCCATAAATGTCCGGGTGTTTGTATCGCGGGATACTCCCCGCAGGCATATCAGCGTACTGTTGATGAGATCGTTTTGCTTTTGCGCGGGGAAAAAGACAAGTTGTTGACGGCCCTGCGGAATTCGATGAGGGAATTCTCCGGCCGGCAGAAGTTTGAGGAAGCAAAGGCCGTGCGCGACCGGATCTTCGCGGTGCAGCGCCTGTTGTACGGGCAGACCCATGCGTTGACCCAGATAACGACATTACAGGAAGCGCTTGGGATCAAAAAAAGGTTATACCGCATCGAGGGGTACGATATCTCGTGTTTTACGAGCAAAGAAGCCGTCGGGTCCCTGGTTTGTTTTATTGAAGGGGTCCCGGCAAAGAATTTTTACCGGAGATATAAAATCAAACGTCAACACCGCGCCGATGACCTGGGGATGATGCAGGAAGTCTTGAGCCGGCGCATGCGCCATATCGCGGAAGGCACGGCCGATTCAAAATCCGTACCCGGGCTCATTATCGTCGATGGAGGAGCCGCGCATGCGAATATGGCAAAAAAAGTGTTGGAGAGTTATCGACTTTATGATATGAATGTTATAGGTATCGCGAAGAAGCAGGAGGAAGTTTGGCTGCCGAACGCGCGGAAACCAATCCTTTTGAAGGAAGGCTCACCAGCGCTTATTCTGATACAACGTATACGGGATGAAGCTCACCGGTTTGCCAGAAACTATCATCTGTTATTGCGAAAGAAAAAGTTTATTCGTTTAGCAAAATACCCCGAAGGGGGATGAATGCGTAAAAACGAAAATCCCGATGAATTCATACAACGTTTCTACTACTGATAATTGAGCGTTGTACAAGTGCAGGTATCATTGAGCTTGTCGTACGCACAATGTAACAATGCACTAGTCAAAATTATCGCACTCTTTGGAATTTCTTAAAAAATCCAAAGAAAGAAAATTTTGATGTAATGGGTGAATCGTGAAAGTTACAGAAGTATAAACATGAAATACTCTCGCACGTTTGAAGCGGCGGTTTTGAACGAAGTCTTAAAGATCCCGCTGGGGTGTACACGGACATATCAATGGATCGCCCGGAAGATCGGGCATCCGCGGGCCTACCGGGCGGTCGGCAGTGTATTGAGAAAAAACCCGGTGCCGTTATTGATACCGTGCCACCGGGTCGTGAAATCGGACGGGGATGTCGGGGAGTATGCTTTGGGGTCCCGTCGAAAGAAAGAATTATTGCTGCTTGAACAGCGTATACAAAAGACTTTACGGCAGGGGAAGCGGTTGAGCGGCGCACTGAGCGAAGTTTTTCGATGGGGCCGGAAATTCGAAGTTAGAGTAAAAAAATAAAAAGCGAGGGATCGTATGCGGTTTGAGGATCTTGCCAGTTTGATGATCGAACGTTGCGCGTCGGATGTTTTTGTCAAGACGGACGGGTATGTCCGTTTTCGTGTGGCCAGCAAGGTGGTCCAATCGGATATCATGCTGAACGAAGACCAGGTCAACGGCATGGTCGATACACTCATCGATGTCAAAGGCCGGAGCGTCCTCGAAGAGAAGGGCTCGACGCATTTCGCGGTCAATTTTACGAATACCTACCGCCTGCGGGTCATTATTTTCTACCAGCAGGGAAAATTTTCTATCGTTGCCCGCAGTATCAAACTGCACGTACCGGAATTAAAAGACCTGGGGCTCCCGCATAAAATAATGGAAGCCCTGGCGAGCGAACGCCGCGGAATGATCATTTTGACCGGGACGACCGGCAGCGGTAAGTCGACTTCGATCGCCGCCATGATCGAATATATGAATAAACATATGCAACGGCACATTTTGACTATTGAAGAACCGGTTGAATTTACTTTTGAGGATAAACAGTGTATCATCAACCAGCGTGAAGTCGGCAAAGATGTCCCCACGTATAGCGACGCGCTCGTGCAGTTCACGTTGCAAAGCCCGGATGTTATTTATATCGGCACGATTTGGGATACGCATACGTGCCGCGCGGCATTGTCGGCGGCTGAAACCGGGACGCTGGTGATCACGACGCTGCACACGGTCGATGCCCCGCAAAGTGTCGAGCGTCTCCTGAATTTTTTCCCGCCGCACCAACAGGCTGAGATATCGGTGCAATTGGCATCGTTGTTAAAAGGGGTCATATCGCTGAGATTGGTCCCTAAAAAGGCTGAGCAATCGTTGGTCCCGGCATATGAAGTCATGACCTT